>Ga0182027_10000110_pt1 | contig 127162 bp, 119 predicted proteins | sample 712E1DmetaG_FD_121300 | JGI IMG/M metagenome (GOLD analysis project Ga0182027, IMG submission 121300) | Permafrost microbial communities from Stordalen Mire, Sweden - 712E1D metaG (Illumina Assembly) | ecosystem: Environmental > Terrestrial > Soil > Wetlands > Permafrost | place: Sweden...
CAGTTGGGCTCCGTACTGGTCATTCCCGAGTGCATATCCGGCCAGCCTCGTCGGGATGTTCCAGCTTCCCAGCCACTCCGCCACGTGAGCCGCGCCGCCGCCCAGTCGGTTGTATTCCTCGCAAATGATGTGCGCGATACCTGGTTTGGGCGCGTAGGGCAGTATCACCACCGAATCCATGGCGATGCCGCCATAGCACAATACGACTTTGTCCTTCATGCTGGTTTCCTTGTTGCTTTAAACTCTTGCGGACCTGACTGCCTGGGCGAACCGGAAGATGCGTTCGCGGTCTTTTTTCCAGGTACCCGGGATGCAGGTGTGGGTGTTGGAGTCAACTCCGTAAGGGTGTACCGCTTCGATGGCCTTGGCTACATTCTCGGGCGATAGCCCTCCGGCCAGCACGCACGGCTTCGACACACTTTCGACGATTTTTCGACTCAGCGTCCAGTCGTGGGTGACCCCGGCGATGCCAATCCCGTTCACGTTGGGCGCCACCGAATCCAGAAAGAGCACGTCGGCCACTTCTTCGAAATCCTTGGCGATCTTGAGCGCGCTCGCATCCTTCATCGGGATGGCCTGGATGATGACCACGCCCGGGATTTTCTTCTTCAATTCGGCCACGCCTTCCGGCAGCAGTTTGTTGATGTCGCCACATAGGTGCAGTAGATCCGGCTTCGTTTCGTTGACCAGCTTGACCACTTCATTGATGTCGGTTTCGATGGTCAGCGCCATTTTTGGATACTTTTTGGGCGTGGCCGCGAACAGCTTGCACGTCTTTTCGTAATTCATTTCGCTCGGCATGATCCCTTTTTCGCCCACTTCGAGTCCCCATCGGTCCAGGCCGGCGTCGATGCACATTTGCATCTCTTCGATCGTTTTGATTGCGTAGACTTGTACCAGCACGAGGTGCTCCTTCTTGTTTGAGTGGTTTGATTATTTGATTGGATTGGCGGGTTTCATTATATCCAGATATAGGATGAGTTCCAGAGGAAAAAGAAAAAAATTTTTGATTATTTGGAAAAAAGCTCTACCTCTTTAATAATTGAATGCTTGAGTCCACTGAAAAAACTCTATTTTCAAAAAACAACTAAAAATTTCCCCCACTTTGATTACATTTTGAGGTATTTTAAGGGTTGAAAGTGTTTATTTGATGCTGTTTTCAATAGAATAACCCCACTTTTAACTGGAAAAAATTGCAGGCCGACCTTTTTGCAGGGGAGTCTTTTTTATTCAATTAATAGTGGATGTCTCAAATTCCTGAACTAAGCGTATAGCCTAGAATCATCACTGTGCAGGTGGAAATTGCACTTGTAAAGTGGTATCATGCTGAAATGACAGGTCGGGCGCGCTTCAAAACGCGTTTGCGCAAGTCAAAATCTTTTATAGATGAATGAGGTGGGCAAATGCGAAAAATGCAATTAGGCAACACTGAGTTAGATGTGCCGGTGGTCGCGGTTGGTTGCATGCGCATCAAGTCATTGGACCAATCCCAGGCCGAAAAGTTTGTGCAGACCTCGTTGGAGTTGGGTGCCAACTTCTTTGATCACGCCGACGTATATGGTGACGGAGCCTGCGAAGAGGCGTTTGCCAGAGCCATTCACATGAATGATTCCGTCCGCGAGAAGGTGATTCTCCAGACGAAGGTCGGGATCCGCAAGACCAGCTATGATTTTTCGAAAAAGCACATTCTCGAGGCTGTCGATGGTAGTCTTAAGCGTTTGCAGACAGGTTATCTCGATGTCTTGCTTTTGCATCGTCCCGATGCCCTGGTGGAGCCGGAAGAGGTGGCCGAGGCCTTCGATCAATTACACAGTTCAGGCAAGGTAAAATACTTTGGTGTTTCCAACCAGAAACCCATGCAGATCGAGTTGCTGCGCAAATTCGTCCATCAACGTTTTGTCGCCAACCAGTTACAGTTGAGCATCACCAACGCCACCATGATCTCCAATGGCACCAACGTCAACATGGAAAATTCCCTCGCCATTGATCGTGATGGCAGCATCCTCGATTATTGCCGCCTCCACAAGATTACCATTCAACCCTGGTCGCCGTTCCAGTATGGCTTCTTCGAAGGCGTTTTCCTTGGCAGTCCCAAATTCCCCGAATTGAACGCGAAGATCGATGCGATTGCCAGTAAATACCGGGTTTCGAATACGACCATCACCTTGGCCTGGCTGTTGCGCCATCCCGCCAGGATGCAACCCGTGACTGGCACCATGAACCTCGATCATCTCCGCGATTGCTGTAAGGCAGCCGAAATCGCCTTGACCCGCGAAGAATGGTACGAGATTTTCATCGCTGCTGGGAACGTGCTACCGTGATTTTTTTTCTTCGATTGAAATGGCACTGGCGAGTGTAGTATCCACCGTGCCCTTCTTTTGTGGAAATGTGAACGGTTAGGAGATATTAATAGGGATCGTATAGTCTGGGAACGCGTGCGTTGATCTGGCAGGTGATTTCGTAGGGGATCGTGTTCAGCTTTTGCGCCCACTCGTCGCCGGTGATCTCTTCAGTTCCGCTTTTGCCGATTAGCACCGCCTCGTCGCCGACTTTGGCGTCGGTTTCCGCGCCGAGATCAACCATGCTTTGGTCCATGCACACCCTGCCCACGATTGGGTAGGACCGTCCGTTGATCAACACTCGTCCCCGGTTGGAGAACAAGCGGTTGAAACCGTCCGCGTATCCCACCTGGATGGTGGCGATCCAGGTGTCCGCTGGCGCGAACCAGGTGCGCCCATAACCGATGCTCGTTCCCTTGGTCACTTTTTTCAGGTACGAGATCTTCGTGCTAAAACTGAGTCCGGGTTTCAGCTTGATCGTTCGTGGCGTGGCTGCGTCGGGATAGTACCCATAGACCATGATCCCGGGCCTGACCATATTTAGCCAGCCGTCCGGGTGGGCCAACACGCCGGCGGAGTTGGCGCAATGAACCAGAGCGACCTTGCGTCCGATCTTTTCCTGTACTGCGTCCACGGCTGACTTGAAGCGCGCAATCTGCTCTCTTGTGTACGTGGGGTCCGCCGCGTCGCTGACGGGCAGATGCGTGAAAATGCCATCCAACGTCAGATTCGGACAAGAGTGTTCGATATAATCGGCGAGATTGGGCCCTTCTGTGGGCGAAACGCCGATGCGCCCCATGCCTGTGTCGATTTTCAGGTGTACGGCTACTTTTTTGGCTAATCGGCCGCATTCCGCTTGCAGAGATTCGGCATTGGCTTTGTCGGTGATGGTGAAGGTGAGCACGTTGGTGATCGCCGTTTCCATTTCCTCAGGGAATGCGGGGCTGAACTTCAGGATGGGTAGTCGGATGCCCGCCTCGCGTAATTGGATGCCTTCCGCGACCGTGGCCACGCCCAGCCATTCCACCCCAATCTGCTCGGCCATGCGCGAGACTTCCACGGCACCGTGCCCGTAGGCGTTCGCTTTGACCGGGATCAGGATCTTGCGCTCCGCTCCGATTGCGCGCCGGATTCCCTTGATGTTGAACCGGATGTTGTCCAGATATACCTTAACATACGTTTGATAAAACATAGCGGTCATTCTTCTATTATAAAAAATTAAAAGAAAAAGGAAAGTTTATTTACTATCTTGCTTTTATTCAAAATTCACAGAAAAACACTAATCTTGTTCACGTACCTGTGAATTCTTTTCCTTTTGTTCGCGCGCCAGTGCAGCAGATTTTTCAGAATTACGTTTGAGCAATTTAAGGCGGAAGATTTCCTCACGGTCGCGTTCTTCCAAGGAACTGACGATAAAAAGGACGGTCTCTTCATACTCTGGGATGAAGATGTATTGCAAAGCATTGACGCGCCGTTGCGTTTTATGCAACTCGCTGGCCAGACGCCAGACCGTGGTGATTACCATGGAGAGCTCTGGAATTAATTTAAGCACCTTTACAAAGGCTGTGCTAGCTTCATCGAGAGATGCCGTTGTATCGCCAAGGCTATAAAGCATTTCAGGTGGTTCACCGTGAGATTCGATGACCGGGACGGAAACCCCCATAATACCGCGGACCTTCAACTGGACATCAACCGTTTTATCCGCAGCCAGAGCGGCCCACTCGACCCGTTCGCGACCCATTTTTAGTTGGGCTTTTTCCATGGCTACATAGGCTTCAGCTAATAGCTGCCAAACCTGTTGTTGTAATTCTTCAGCATTATGCGCCATGCGGATCAACTCAGTTGTTAAGACTTCCCGTTTGCGGTTGAGAATTTCGTACCCTTCTTTGGCAAACTGGAGGTCTTGTTTGACCCGCAACAGATTACTGCGGGTTGGTGCAACGTTAATTTTGGCCATTACTACCCTTATAGTACTTCTGAATTTCTTCCTTGCTCAGGCGGGTTAATTCTTCTTTCGGTAGCAAAGAGAGCAGCTTCCAGCCAATATCCAGGGTTTGCTCGATCGTACGGTTTTCTGTCAACGATTGCGAAACGAAGGTCTCCTCGAAGGCCCTACCAAATTTTAGATAGAGCTGGTCAGTCTCTCCCAACTCTTCTTCGCCGATGACGGAAGCCAGGGAACGTACATCTTGCACGTGTGCGTAGGCAGCATAGAGTTGAGCCGAGAGGTGTGGATGATCTTCGCGAGTTAAGTCTTTACCGATGCCATCTTTCATCAAGCGTGATAGGCTGGGTAGGACGGAGATGGGTGGGTAGAGACCGTGCTGATAGAGGGTACGACCCAAAACAATCTGACCTTCGGTAATGTAGCCGGTCAGGTCAGGCACAGGATGGGTAATATCATCGTTGGGCATGGTTAAGATGGGAATTTGTGTGATTGAGCCTTTACTGGTCTTCACGCGACCAGTACGTTCGTAGAGGGATGCCAGATCGCTGTACAGATAGCCTGGGTACCCTTTTCGGCTGGGCACTTCGCCGCGGATGTTGGAAATCTGCCGCAGGGCTTCGCAGTAGTTGGTCATATCGGTGAGCACAACCAGCACGTGCATCTGCTTTTCGAAGGCCAGGTATTCGGCCAGGGTCAACGCTGCCCGTGGGGTGATGATCCTTTCGACAGCGGGATCATCAGCCAGGTTCAGGAACATGGCTACGCGGGTTAGAGCACCGCTCTCTGCAAAGGAGTCGCGGAAGAATTCAGCCACGTCATGTTTGACGCCCATTGCTGCAAATACGATGGCAAATTCTTCCGATGTTTTGGCTGGCTCACCAGCAGGTGAACCCAATGTGGCCTGGCGGACGATCTGAGCAGCCAGCAAATCATGCGGCAAACCCGAACCGGAGAAAAGGGGCAGTTTTTGCCCCATAACCAAGGTGTTCAAGCCATCAATGGCAGAAATGCCGGTCTGGATATAGTCACGAGGATACACCCGTGCGGTTGGGTTGATTGGTTGGCCGTTGATATCTGAGTATGTACTGGTCAAAGGCTGTGGGCCACCATCTATGGGGTTCCCTAGGCCGTCGAAAACACGGCCCAACATCTCTTCTGCCACAGGAATCTTTAATGTGCCTCCCATGAAGCGCACGTTGGTTCCGTCGATGGAAAGACCCGATGTCCCCGAGAAGACTTCGATGACTGCCATTTTTTCACCGACTTCAAGAACACGACCACGGCGTAATTCTCCGTTGGAGTCGACCACTTCGACGACTTCATCGAAGCCGATGGCACCAGCGTTTTCGACGACCAAAATAGGGCCATTAATGCGACTGGCTCCAACTACTTCCTGGCCTCTGCGATTAACTAATTCGCTCATTTGTAATCAGCCTCCAGTTTGGTCATCTGTTCGTCAATCTCTTTATGGATGTCATCAAACATTTCCATCCTATCATTCGGAATCTGTGTTTTCATCCGGATCAACACTTCTACTACAGGAAGATTGTGAATTACAGAGATGGGGGCGCCTTTCTTGACGATCTGATAAGCTCGATCGTTGAAATACAGGATCAGGTTTAACATGCTAATCTGTTTCTGGACGGTTGAAAAGGCATCAATATCGTCCATGGCATTCTGCTGCAAGAAACCTTCACGTAGTAACCGGGCAGTTTCAAGCACTAGGCGTTGTTCATCCGGCAAAGCATCCGATCCAACCAGTTTGACGATCTGAGAGAGGCGGTTCTCTTCGGTTAAGATGCCCATTGCTTCATTGCGCATTTTATACCAGTCGAGATGAACTTGTTCTTGCCACCAGGCCGCCACATCTTCTAGATATTCGCTGTAACTATCCAACCAGTTGACGGAGGGGAAATGGCGCGCAGAGGCTAACGCTTTATCTAATGCCCAGAAGCAGCGGATGAACCGTTTGGTATTCTGTGTGACCGGCTCGGAGAAATCACCACCCGGAGGCGAAATAGCCCCAATGATGCTAACCGAGCCATCGTTTCCAGAAAGGGTATTTACAAAACCCGCGCGCTCGTAAAATTCAGCCAGACGCGCCCCCAAATAAGCTGGGTATCCCTCTTCTGCTGGCATTTCTTCGAGGCGACCAGAAATTTCGCGTAGGGCTTCAGCCCAACGAGAGGTTGAATCGGCTAACAAAACAACATGGTAACCCATGTCACGATAATATTCGGCGATAGTGATGCCGGTATAGATGCTGGCTTCGCGAGCGGCCACAGGCATATTAGATGTGTTAGCGATCAAAACTGTGCGTTCCATCAAAGGGTGCCCCGTACGGGGATCGATCAACTCCGGAAACTCTTGCAGTACCTCGGTCATTTCGTTGCCGCGTTCACCGCAGCCGATGTAGATCACCACTTGTGCGTCTGACCATTTGGCGATACTGTGCTGGGTGACGGTTTTGCCCGCGCCAAATCCACCGGGGATGGCGGCAGCGCCACCTTTAGCGAGCGGGAAGAAGGTATCTAGCACGCGCTGACCAGTAACGAGCGTTGTATGCTGTCCAAGGCGAGTTTTATAGGGACGCAAGCGGCGGATGGGCCAGTGCTGTAGCATGGTGATTTCTTTTTCTTCACCACCTGGTGTTTTTAAACGGGCGATGGTTTCTTCAATGGTGTACATCTTCTCAGGGGCGATCCAGGTGAGCGTTCCTGAGAGGTCAGGGGGAACCATGACGCGATGTTCGATTGATGGGGTTTCCGGAACTGTGCCCAGAATCTCACCGCCGTGCACGATTTCGCCAACCTTGCGTGTAGGAGTAAAACTCCAACGGTCTTTGCGATAAAGCGGGGTCAAATGTATCCCCCGGCTGATAAAGGAGCCGGTGTGCATTTCGATAACGGGCAATGGACGTTGAATGCCATCAAAGATACTACGAATTAAACCAGGCCCGAGTTCGACAGAAAGGGGAAGACCAGTACCGAAGACGGGAGCTCCTGGCTTCATTCCCGAAGTCTCTTCGTAGACCTGAACGGTGATCGTATCTCCTTCTAGACCTATGACTTCACCGACAAGGTGTTCTTCACCGACTTCAACGAGTTCCAGCATCCCGACATTACGTGAGCCTTTTGCTCGAATGACAGGACCGTTGATCCACGTGACGGTACCAATCCGTTTGCTCATAAACTTTCTCCCATCAACAGGTGATACACGGGAGAGCGCAGGTCATTTTCGAGACGTGTCATGCGAGTTTCGAGTAAATTATCGAAATTCAAATGGCCGTCTTCAGTAGTGACGATCAGGCCTGTGCCTTTTTCAAGAGGATCACCCAATTCGATTGTTCCAGCAAATTTTTCTTTGATCTTCTTCAAAAGTGAATCTGCTAATAATTTTTTAGTAAATTTATCAGCGTGAATGATCAATTTCTTCGAGCCAATTTGTTCAATTGCTTCTAGCGCTAATTTCTCGACGATCGCTTCATAATCGCTCCATTGCTGAACTGACGCAAGTTTTTCCATAGAGGTTGCGAAAACCTCAGTTAACAATTTTTCTCGCGCTTCCAATTTCTGAGTGCGCGCTTTAAGCTGCGTCGTGGCCACAGCCTGACTGCGAATACGGTCTGCATCTCGTTTAGCTTGATTTAAAATGCGCATACGCTCTGCGGCAGCTTCTTCTACGGCATGCTTCTTAATCTGTTCCCCCTTACCTTTGGCTTCAACAATTAACTGGTCTGCTTCAGATTGTGCTTGTTGAAGAATATCTCTTGAAAGTCTCTCAATGTTTTCATCTGTTGTCATACAAATACCTATCCAGTTTCATGGTTATACCTACGGGGTAAACAGTTAGATCTTTACCCCAATTGCCCGTAGCAACACGTCACCTATAGAAGGTTGGTCTGCATTCGTTCCATCAGGACCGGGAATTTCAACGACTAATGGAATGGAGCTATGCTGTTTGAGTTGGTCCATACGCGCTTGAATCTTGCTAGATACGTCTTGAGTGATTAAGATAATGCCAATACCTTCGCTGGCAAAAGCGTCATCGAGTGCTTTGTTGGTTTCTTCAGGTGTTGAAACAGCAATTCCATCCACACCTGCAAGCGAAAAGCCCAACACAGCTTCCTGATGGCCGATCACAAGAACTTTCATAAATGATTACCGGTTTAGAACCATGAATGAAATAATCAACCCGTAAATAGCGACACCTTCTGCCATACCTACAAATATCAATGAACGGCCGAAGGATTCGGGTTTTTCAGCAATTACACCAATGGTTGCGGCACCTGTACTTGCAACAGCAATTCCTGCTCCGATACAGGCAAGTCCGGTGGAAATACCTGCAGCCAGACTGGCGTATGGGTCCGTTACAGTGGCGGTTGTTGCTAGGCCAGCAGCAATGACAGTTGATGGTGAGGCTAACCAAAGGAAACCGGCACCGGCTACCATGAGGCCGACAATTGCATTGAAGCCATTTAATCCAAAGGTTAATGTGCGCGTTGCCCGTACAGGATCATTTTTACGATTTCGTAAAAAGAAAATCACAGCAGGAATCATGGGTAATAAACCAACCAAAACAGCGACAATTATAAGCATTTTCATTCTCCTTTATTATTCATTTTCTGCAGGGTGAAGTGTAAGCGGTTCAAAACGCTTGCCACCACCATTAAAGAATTTGCCAAATATTTCGTAATATGTGAGACGCATTGTTTGAATGCCGACGATCAAACCTTCAAAACCGACAACGAATACCAGACCTACGAGAAACACGAGCCAATAACCGATCCCTTTACCCGGGTCAACCATTAGGGCGAGTACAAAGAAGACTCCACAAAGATAACCATGGGCAACAGCAAAAGCACCAACACGGACAAAAGAGAGGCTATTGCTAAAGAAACTGATAAGTGTTTCAAACATTTCAAAGAAGATTTGAATAAAATAGATAACAAAACCACCTTCAATGAGGGGCTTGTGCCGTTCAATCAAATGAACAAAAAACTCGGAAAACATTACACCCACCCCGAATATTATCGAAGAAATGACGAAAATCATTTTCGGAAGAGGGAAACTTGGAACTAAAAGGGATACCGCTAAACCGACGAGTGATAGATAAAGCAATAAACCGATGACTCCATTATGGCTGAATGTCAGGTTAATCCAATCCTTTACTTTAAATAAATTATAAATGTTGAGTAGAAAACCAAAGATAAGGAGAATAACCCCACCGGCAATTGTGATGATCAATATCGTCATGATATTTGATCCAGGCCTGAGCCAAAGCGCTGGAAGAATATCTTCATAACCGAACAGGCTGCCATATAAGAAGCCAAAAATTGTGGCCATGATGCCGCATGCGAGGACGATGGGACCCAGACTGGCAAAGCCTTTTAGTGCTTTTACCTTTTTACTGGAGATTATTCCACCGAGGATTGCCAAAAGCACACCATGACCGACATCACCAAACATTGCTCCAAAGAGGAGAGGGAATAAGAATGCCACCAATGGCGTAGGATCAAGCTCGCTGTACCTTGGTTCAGCATAAGTGGTCACCAACATCTGGAAAGGACGGATCAGTCTAGGATTGTTTAATGCGGTTGGTACATCCGTTGTTATTTTTTCTCGATCGGGTGAATGGGTCTCTATTAAAATTTCCTTCGAAATTCCTCTAATTTTATCTTTGATGGAGGAAAGGTAGGATGTATAGATCCACCCGGCAATAACATAGGTATACTTCAAACGACCAAAATGAAGGATGGCATTGGTCATCATACGGCTGCAGCGAACTTCCCACAATAAAGAAATAAGCTGGGCCTCATTTTCTTTACTGAATTGCGCGAGAACGTTTTTTAGATCTTTAATCTTGGCTTCAGAATCAATGATTGATTGGTTTAACAAATGAATGATTTCAGCAGGTGTACCTTTTTGATCTCCTGGAAGATTAATTGGGTTGAGATAAGCACTACGCACGGCACGGTTAAGTACATCTGCATTTTCACGGGAGGCGGCCAACCAGACCACAGCATTCTGATTCTTCTGGCTTAGAGTGTAAAAAACGAAGGGAATGCGTGAAAGGCTTGTTTTGAGTCGTTGAATATTGTCCAGTGGCATCATTCCGAGAATGTAATACAGATATTTAGAGTCGTGAAGTTGTGAAAAATCAACGTCGATTTCTGATAGAGGTTCCATTTGCTGAAGCAAACTTTTTAAATGATCGATTTGCTTTGATTCCAAATTGATTTGTTCGACAGTGTTTTTTACTTCGTGCTCGATTCCATCGATCAAAACCTGAGTCTTCTCAATATTAGCGAGAGTATCATATTGGCGATTTTTCGGATTTACATCGATGATTTCCAGCGAATTGAGTACAGATTGCAATCTTCTCTCAAAAGCTGAATAAGCAGAAGCTTTTTCTTGCCATTGATTGGGTTGGGGATTATCTTTTTCATTGCCCAAATAATTTACATCTGTCTGGCTAAAGATACCCTGACCGCTGAGTGCTTGGGTCACACTAAAAAGATCCTTAGTCGGAACTATGATTTCTATTTCAGTCATTTCTTGCGGATAGAACATAATCTCTCCGAAAATCAAAATTGATAAAGGTTATTGCATTTCTTTTATTAAGAAATCTTTGTATTTTTCGACGGGGACGTGATTTGATTTTGCTTCCAACAAAACCACTAAATCTTGGATCTCCAGATCAAATAAAACGAGAAATGCTAGGGGAATGCCGATTTGAAAGGGGTTTCCTAAAAATGCAGAATGGCATCTTTCGGCGACCTCTCTTTGTAAAAGAAGTTCCAGCTTCGGTAGCCCCGATTGAAGATCTTGCAATATCTCTTCGACGTTTTGCAGATCTGGATAGATTCGTTTTACAACCGATGGAATATCCGCGCCGGCTGCAATACTGCGGATATCCTCATCTCGAACACGGTAACCAAATGATAGAGTGTAATTGATGATCTCTTCTTCCGAAAGATTGTGATAGGCGCGATAGCGAATCGCCCACATAAGGTTGTTCATATCCAGCAATGAACCGATGATATGAGTAGCTGATTCTCTGTCCTGACCCGGGAGGGCCTTTACCTCTCGCCATAATTCTCGCCAGAAATCCAGGTCAAGAGCAACTTCGATCGGGAAAAGACTTTGTTCTACACTATACCGCTTCATCGCAAAGATGAGGGTTTCATAATAGGATGTCCCTTTGAGCAACTCAATTGCCTGAGTGACATTCCCTGTTTCAAGCATTTCTTGAAGTGGCAATGATTCTTGGGGACTAAAAGGGAAAAGGACGTATCGAACACGGTCCCATGAGGAGTTAGTTACAACACCGCGCAATACAGCTTTTAGATTGTTTATTTGGTAATATCGGTAAAATTGGGTCAGGACCGGACGGGTGTAATCCGGAGACATTTTGACGATTGAATGAAATACTTCAGAAAGGCGTTCGCGAATTTGAAAAGCTGCACGTCTGGCAGTTAATTCTTTGTCTTTTGCACGTTCCAGATAGGGCCCGTAAGCAGTATTTTTTAACTGATTAATGAGTCCATCCAGGCCGTTTGTTTCACTCAAAACCATATACTCCTGTTTTGACAACAGGGTAGAATACATGACTCGAATACGCGAATTGATCGCCGCGAAGTCAGACGTTGCATTTTGAAACATGATTACTCTCGATCCAACACTCTGGAAATCACATAAGTTACAGCGCGATTGAAATTTTGTTTTGCAAGTGTTTGGCTTTTTGCAATACTGTTTTGAGCTTCATCCAGAATTCGATCACACTCGTCTTTGGCTTCGGCTTTGGCTAAAATTGATTGAGCTTCTTTTTCTGCATCTTGGCGAGCTTTTTCAATGATCGCTTTTGCTTCTTGTTTAGCCTGTAATGGAATGCGTTCCGCTTCACTGATTGCTTTTTGATTAATTTCATCAGCTTGCTTTTCAATTGCTATTACTTCTTGAATTCGTTTCTCATTCAAAGCAAGACTCCTATCAACAACCGCATTGATTCTAACAGGCTTAGATTATACTCTCTCCTGAAATAAAAGTAATGAAAAAAATGATTGGTGTCTACCGTAATCTAATTCCTCAGGCTATGGATTGGAGCAGGTATTTTCCCTGCGAAATTGATAAATCTGGAAGATTTTCCGACATTGCGGATGGGCATGATCGCGCTCTCACCAAATAATCCGCCAAAAGCGACAAAATCTCCTTCTTCTTTTCCGGGGACAGGAATGACACGTACGGCTGTGGTTTTGCCATTGATCATCCCGATGGCCATTTCGTCAGCGATGAGCGCAGAAATGGTAGCCGCATCTACAGAACCTGGAATTGCGATCATGTCCAAGCCGACAGAGCAAACACTGGTCATCGCTTCGAGTTTTTCGATGCAGAGATTACCGTTTTTTACGGCTTCTGCCAGTACTTGATCTTCGCAAATCGGGATAAAGGCGCCACTGAGTCCCCCGACACTTTGACTGGCAAAAACACCGCCTTTTTTTACGGCATCGTTGAGCATCGCTAGAATGGCTGTTGACCCCGGGGCGCCTATAACATCTACCCCTAAAATTTGTAGAATTTCACCAACGCTATCGCCAATCTTAGGGGTGGGCGCTAAAGAAAGATCGACGACCCCAAATGGAATCCCCATTATTTTGGCGACCTGACGCCCGATCAATTCACCGCAACGGGTAACGCGAAACGCAGTATGTTTGATTATTTCGGCCAGGTCCTGCAGTCCGAGATTTTCAGCACCTGCTTTTGCAATAGTTCTTTCGAGTGCACGTGCAATGACTCCGGGACCGCTAACGCCTACGTTGATCACTACCTCATTTTGGTCCAGACCGTGAATTGCCCCTGCCATGAAAGGATTATCGCCTGGTTGGTTGGTGAAAACGACAAATTTGGCAGCAGCGAAACCCCCTTGTTCAGCACTCGCATTTGCTAAGTCTTTGACCGTTTCACCCATTAATACGATCGCGTCCATGTTGATTCCATGTCGTGTGGAGCCGACATTGACCGAGGAGCAAATTTTGTTCGTTTCGGTTAGGGCTTGAGGAATGGAAGCGATTAATTCCAGGTCGCCGCAGGCAGTTCCGTTTGCTACATCAGCAGAAAAACCTCCGAGTAGATCGACTCCAACCTCGCCAATGACGTCATCCAGAGCGTGGGCAATTTGGATGAAACCATCGATATTGAACCCAGCTCCAACATTGGCGATGGGAGTGACAGCGATTCGCTTATTGACTACCTGAATCGCATATTCGCTGCTTACGCGGTCGCAGGTTTCGACCAGTTTGGATGCTTTATTCTTGATCTTCTTTTGAATCGCTGAACAAGTATCCGCGACGCTTTCGCGGTGACAATCGAGTAAATTGATCCCCATCGTGACTGTGCGTACGTCCAGATTTTCTTTTTGAATCATATCCACGGTTTCGAGGAATTCATCTGGCTGGATCATGGCATTTATCCTTCCTTACTCAATTACGCTAAACTACCGGTAAATCGATTTCATTGACTGCACGAAAAATATTGTAATGCTGTAATACAACCCGGAATCCGGTTTTGTTTGAAAATTGGTTCAGCTCGGCACGAATGGAGCCGATGTCCTGAGATTGTGTCATGTCGATAAAAAGGATCATGACATATTGATCGGCTTTGCGTGTAGTGGATAGATCGAGAATATTGATATGTTTCTGCGCACAAAAAGTGGTAACTGCTGCTACGAAACCCACTTTATCCTGCCCGGTAACGGTGAGTACATATGTGTTCTCCGGAAACGTATTTGTCGTAAAGGTGATTGCCTCGTTGACTGGTTTTATTGAAACCGCTAGGGCAGATTCGGATATTTGATTGATTTCAGAAAGTTTTGCTTCGATGGTCGATTGGGCAATGTCCACCGGGAATGCTACCAGAAGGATCATACTGAAATAACCACACAGGACGCTTTGGCGGATATCAGCGATGTTACCGCTCAATTGGCTGAGCTTGTACGAAACATCAGCAATGATTCCTACTCGGTCTTTCGACATGATCGAAATAGCATATAACTGGTTTGGCATTTGTGTTTCCATTTAATTCCTCAATTAAAACAATCGATCTATACTTCACCCGAAGAGTGAAATGGATTAACGATGACTATATGGATGTAATTGTTGCGCCGAACTGAGAGATTTTCGGGAAGAAGACTTCGCTTGCAAGGCCCGCTTGAGTGAAAACCTCTTGAATCGCAGTCGCAATGGCCGGATTTGCTTCACATGACGGAGAAAATGCCAGCAAGCTTGGACCTGCGCCTGAAAGAACCACTGCAATCGCTCCGGCGTTCTTCCCAGCCGCAATGGCTGCACTTGCTCCAGGGATCAGAGGTAAGCGGTATGGTTCATGTAAACGATCTTGCATGGCGATTCTTAATAAATCATGATCGCTGGTTCGTAATGCTTCAGAAAGCAATAATACACGGCTGGAATTTTGTACTGCATCTCGATGAGAAACCTGTTTTGGAAGCGCAGCCCTGGCTGTCCGGGTTGGAAAAATGAAATTCGGATGGACAATGACGAGGGAAAAATCACTGATCGGCAACTTGCGTGCGAACACTTTTCCGTGGTCAACAGTTGAAGCCACTAGGCCGCCGAAAAGGCAAGGTGCCACATTATCAGGATGACCTTCGATTTGCTCGGCACAATCCAGTTGATCTTCGATATCTTGCGGAATATCAAGAATTGCTGTGGCAGCTAAGATTCCCGCGACTGCGGCCGCTGAACTGGAACCCAGCCCTGATCCAAGCGGGATACGGTTTATACAGAGTAGGTGCAAACCGTTCGGTAAAGGTTTTTTACGGCGTTTGGCATAAGCCAACATTGACTGGCAAATGGCATTTTCCTCTGTGACCGGCAGGAAATCAGCATTTCTGCCTTGTAACTCGATCTGCAATTTGTCACCGGTGACGGATACTTCGAGGTCATTCCATATATCGAGCGCCAGGCCCAGACAATCAAAACCTGGTCCTAAATTTGCAGTCGTAGCCGGGACTCGAATCAGAAAAGTCATCTTAATGCTCTCTCGCCAGATAATCTTCCAAAGCGTGCATTTCAGCCGGCAAAACCTGTGGTTTCGCCATATCGTGGGTAATGATGTCGGGGTCCTTCAGCCCGTGGCCGGTACAAACGGCGACGACACGCTTGCCTTTGGGATTAATTTTTCCGGCTTGAATTTCGTGAGCTAACCCGGCCACCCCTGCGGCTGAAGCTGGTTCGACCCAGACCCCATTTCTGGCCAGGTGTTTTTGCATGACCAATATTTCGTCATCACTGACTGCGATGATACGACCATTGGATTCTTCAGCAGCCAGTAGCGCTTGCTCGCCACGGGCAGGTTTGCCGATGCGAATGGCCGTAGCGACGGTTTCTGGGTGTTCTACCGGGTGTCCCAAGACTAATGGCGCAGCCCCTTCTGCCTGTACGCCTAGGATTTGGGGTAATCCGCTGTTTTCACGAGTATTGAGTTGTTGAAAACCCATCCAGTATGCTGAGATATTCCCGGCGTTGCCGACCGGTAAAGCTAACCAATCGGGAGCAGTACCGAGAGATTCACAAATTTCAAAGGCAGCCGTTTTTTGTCCTTCGAGACGGTAAGGATTCAACGAATTTACCAATGCAATGGGGTATCTTTCAGAGATTCCAACGACCAGATTGAGCGCATCATCGAAAGAGCCATCGATTTGGATGACTTCAGCGCCGTAAGCTACTGCACCGGCGAGTTTACCGGTCGCGACTTTTCCGGCAGGAATGATCACGATACACCGCATTCCGGCTCTGGCTGCATAGGCAGCTGCCGAAGCAGCCGTATTCCCGGTCGAGGCACAGATCACCGATTTTGCGCCATGACCGTACGCTTCACTGATGGCAACGGTCATGCCGCGGTCTTTAAATGATCCGGTAGGATTCATTCCTTCGAATTTGACATACAGTTCGAACCCACCTCCAAGCGCGTTTGCAAGATTGGGCACCGGGATGAGAGGGGTATTCCCTTCAAGCAGGGTAACCGTGCGCGTATGGGCAGGAATATCTAAAAAAGGGCGGTAACGTTCCAAAACTCCAGCGTATCCAGGCATGAACACCTTCTATTTTTTGATATAACCTAGTTTAACCAGTAATTCAGCGTTGTAAATGGAACCGCCCGCTGCTCCGCGGATGGTGTTGTGGGAGAGGACGACGAATTTAATGTCAAAGATCGGATCGGGACGAACACGGCCGACCACTGTAGCCATTCCCTTGCCGGCCATGCGATCCAGCCGGGGTTGGGGGCGGTCGGCTCCATCGCGGACGATGATGACTGGATTTGGTGCAGAAGGTAAGTCGCGGCTGACTTCTGGAGCTTGGTAATTTCGAAAAACCCGGATTACTTGTTCTGGAGAAGCGGTTTGGTTGAGTTCCACTGAAACGCAAACCATATGGCCATCCACGACTGCGACGCGATTGGTGTGCGCAGAAACGATGAAATCCGCTGGAACGATCTGGTCACCGATGACTTTTCCCAGCATCTTGCGGGGCTCGCTTTCTACTTTTTCCTCTTCTCCTTTAATTAAAGGGATGACATTGTCGATGATGTCGATGGAGGGAATCCCGGGATAGCCGGCTCCGGAAAGAGCTTGCATGGAGACCGCAAATACTTTGCGCAGACCAAAGGCATCTTGCAACGCTTTCAAGGCAACGGTAAAGCCGGTGCTTGTGCAATTGGAATTAGTAATGATTCCGCCTGACCAACTACGAAGTTTCTGTTGAATGGGCAGGATACTTGCCTGGTCGGCGTTGACTTCTGGTAACAAGATTGAAACATCGGGTGCCATACGGTATGCGGAAGCGTTGGAACACACGATGCTTCCGGCACGCGCAAACGCCGGTTCGATTTCAACAGCAGCATCTGCAGGTAACGCTGAAAATGCCAGGGGAACGGATGCTGATTCTGGTGTTGTTGGCAGTATCGACATTTCTTTTGCCCATTCTGGCATGTCTCCGGTCAGGATCCAATGACAGGCTTCGCCATATTTTTGACCGACTGTGTGATCAGAGGCTGTGAGGGCGACTACTTTGAAATAGGGATGGCAGTCTAATAATTGAATAAAACGCTGACCAACGCTGCCCGTGGCAGCTAAAACAGCAACTGGAATTCGATTGGACATACTTGTTTCTCCTGATGAAGTCGAAAGATCGACTGGATTATTGGATTAATTGATGCAGTACGTTCAACGCTTGTTGAATCTGCGCTGCGCTGACCACCAGGCTAATGGATACCTCGGAGGAACCCTGTGCAATGGCGATGACATTAACGTTGCTTTCACCCAAAGCACTGCAAACCCGGCCGGCAATCCCTGGGGTGGACTTCATGCCTTCGCCGACAACTGTCACGATACCCACTTCGTCGGTAGCCCAGATTCGGTCGATATCCCGGCGGTTGATTTCACCTTGGAAAGAAGTCGTTAGCATCTCGATGACTTTGACTGCAGCCTGGCTTGGAATGGCAAAACAAATACTTTGTTCGGAGGATGCCTGCGTAATAAGAGGTACGCTGGCTCCTGATTTGGCAACGGTATCGAAAGTCCTTGCCGCCACTCCGGGAACGCCCAACATTCCGCGCCCTTCGATCGTGATTAATTGTAAGTCGCGGATGGTGGTGATTGCTTTGATGACACCCGGATGAGCCTCCAAATTGGACACCAACCGTGTACCTGGATGACTGGGGTTAAAGGTATTGCAGACTCGTAGACCAATACCCGCTTCGATCACCGGACGGATCGTTTTGGGGTGCAGAACTTTGGCGCCAAAATAAGCCAATTCAGCAATTTCCCGATAGGAACAAACCGGAACTGTTGTAGCCGTGGGTACCAACCGTGGATCCGCTGTCATCACTCCATCGACGTCGGTGTAGATCCAGACATCATCTGCAGGTAAAACGGCTCCGATAAGTGCGGCTGAATAATCACTTCCTCCGCGCCCCAGTGTAGTAATATTGCCTTTTTCATTGGCAGCCAAAAATCCGGTGATGACCGGGACGATCCCTTTAGCTAATAAAGGTTGGAGTACGGCACGGGTAAGTTCTTTTGTTTTGGTCATTTCCGGGTGTGCATCGGTAAAATGGTCGTCAGTGCGGATTAACCGGGTGGCTTCTATGGCTTCTGTTGCAATACCGGCAGAGGAAAGTGCTGTAGCTAACAGGGGAATGCACATGCGTTCCCCTGCCGAAGCGATGGTATCCATAATTCGTGGTGTGGATTCTCCCAGGATTGCAATAGCCTGGCATAAATTCTCGATCTGGGCGATGATCTTTTCGATTTCACTTACTGCTGCTTCACGATTTTTTTTGTCTGGAATCAATGCCTTGGCAATTTCATTATGGTGCTGGCGTAATTCAGCAGAAGCTTCACATAAGATCTCTGGGTTTCCTGCCGCCATTTTTAATAATAGATCGGTGACGCCGCTTAATGCTGAAGTGACAACAATTAAGTTTTTCCAGTTCTTTTTCTCCGCAGTCACAATAGCGACGACCCGGCGCATGGCATCAGGAGTGCCCACCGAGGTTCCACCAAATTTCATGACCAGTGTTTCTTTTTTACCTGATAAAGTTGTGGATATCATTAATAAACCTCCATCCATTCCGAATAAATGTGGAATGGGATTTGTTGGTAGGTGTAACCTTTATTTAATTAATGTAAACGTAAATGGATACCATTTGAGTTATACGAAGACCCAATGTGGATAATTGCTGAATTATACATCAGGCTTTGAAAAAGAAAAATGATGGATGGTGATTATTTTGAAATTGTAAAAATGGAAAACTTTACCGGAATTCCACCATTGGTCAGGTGAATTGTTTTTGCAGCCGGTCCAAGGTCTAGTGCAGCTATCAAGGCATCTTCACTGCATAGGATGCCCACTTGCCAACCTTGATAGCTTGCGCGCAATAACTTGCCGAAGCTGGCATAAAGGTTCCGTAGATCCTTGCTTGAAGTAATTCGCATTCCGTAAGGGGGATTGGTGACGATGCTCCCTGGGTTATCAAAGTGGGGGAGGTCCGAAATCGCATGGCAGGCAAAATGGATATTGCCGTTGACGCCGGTTCGGGATGCGTTTGCCTTGGCCATCTCGATGGCTCCCTGATCCCGGTCTGAGCCGTAGAAAAACTGCTCGGTGGGTTGAATTTCTTTGCGTGCTTGGTCGAGAAATACCTGATTCAGCTCCTTTTGGTAGGTGGGCCAATCCATGAAGGCAAAATGCCGGGTGATGCCGGGTGCAATATGCCGTGCCATCATGGCTCCTTCGATGGGTATCGTACCGGACCCGCAGAAGGGATCGACAAGTGGAGAATTTGTTTGCCAGTTGGAGGCAAGCAGCAAACCGGCAGCTAATGTTTCACGCAAAGGAGCCTTCGCGATCGCCTGACGATAACCGCGTTTGTAAAGGAGCTCACCGGAGCTGTCGATGCTGATCGTGCACAGGTCATTCACCAGGCGCACCAAGATAATTTGGGCTGGCTTGTTTTTATCTGCCTCTTGAGGTGCTTTTTGGAGTCTGTCTTCGATGGCTCCCTTGACTCGCTCGGCGACTGCATCTGAATGGTACAAACGGGATTTGTGGCAGGTTACTTTCACATCGACCGGTTGTGCGGGATGCAGATAAAGTTCCCATTCCAACCGGCTGGCTTTTTTCCGTAACTCAGAAAAAGCCGCCGCATAAAATTCACCTAATCTGACGACGACCCGGCTGGCTGTGCGTAAGTAAAGATTGCACTGATAAATTTGTGCATCGCTCCCATCGAATTCGATGCCGCCTTTATCTTCTCCGGAGGTTAAATCAATGGCTGGGTCGGATTTTGGTTTGGTTTTATCCCGTTCGATGTCAAGTGCCTGGCATTCACGGATCAAACCAGGTTCCAGACCCGGCGCGCAGGAGATATAGATACGTTTCTGAGTTTCCGCATTCAAGAGATGCCTTCTCTCTTTTTGACACGCAACGGTTTTTTATCAAAATGCAAGGGAGAAGAGAAGAACATTTTTGCAGTCACCAGTTCTTTTTGTTTGGTCTTTCTTTGCAGGTTCTTCTCTACAAAGATGGGTTTACCGGAGAATGGATCCATTTCTGTGTAATACATCACACTGCCATAAGTGGATGGGGTCGGTGTGAAAACTTGTACTTGTTCCGGGGCAATATGAAGTTTTCTGGTGGCAAATTCTTTCAATTGCTTCATTTCGCGGTCACTGCAGCCGGGATATGCTGCAATTAAATAATAGGTTAGGTATTGTTCCTTGCCTGCATCCCGGCTAAGGCGATCAAAAGCTTCCTTGAAACGGAGCAACGAATTGACTGGCGGTTTTCCCATCATCTGCAATACCACCGGATCAATATGTTCAGGGGCTATTTTTAATTGGCCGGAGGTGTGATATTGAGCTACTTGTTTCAGGTATTCCAGACCATGTTCTTTATCGGCCATGACCATGTCATAGCGGATTCCTGATCCAACGAAGACCTTCTTGACCCCCGGGATGAGCCGGATTTTTTTCAGCAATTCGGTTTGCCGGCTGTGGTCAAGTTTGAGTATCGGGCAAATATCCGGGAATAGGCAACGTTTGTCAAGACAGGCTCCGGAGTTGAGTTTTTTGGCACATTCCATGGCGTACATGTTTGCGGTTGGCCCGCTGACGTCTTGAATGATCCCCCTGAATGCGGGATCTTTTGTGAAAAGTTTTGCTTCATTGAGAATGGAATCTTCGCTTCGTGAAGAAACCGTGCGCCCTTCGTGAACGGCGATGGCGCAGAAGTTACATTCACCATAGCAACCGCGGTGCGTGGGGATGGAAAAGCGGATTGTTTCTAGCGCTTTGACCGACCCTTGCGCCTCATAAAACGGATGTTGTCTGCGCTCAAAATCGATTCCATAGATCTTATCCATCCCCGCTTGTGTCAATGGGGCTTGTGGCGGATTTTGTACGTAGTAGCGGTCGGCTTTCTTTTGCACGATTCCCTCGGCTGTGATGGCGTCGTTATTCTGGTAAAAGATATCGAACATGTGGCTGAAAGTTTTTTTATCTTCACAAACCTCTTCGTATGATGGTAATACCAGATAATTGGCGGGTGCAGTGTGACTGAGATATCCCAATCCGCGGATGGAATGGATGTCCACTCCGTCACGCAGAGCTTGTGCCAGTTCTACGCTACTTCGTTCTCCCATACCATAGAGAAGGTAATCTGCTTTTGAATCGAAAAGGATGGGCGCACGCAGTCTGTCGCTCCAGTAATCGTAATGGGTTACCCGGCGTAAGCTGGCTTCGATTCCGCCTAGAACGATGGGTACCGTATTCTTGAAATAGCGGCGCACCAAATTCGTGTAGGCGATGACAGCCCGGTCCGGACGCCGGTTATTCAATCCGCCAGGAGTAAAGTCATCGGAGCGGCGTTTATGCAATGTGGCTGTGTAATTGGCCACCATCGAATCCACAGTACCGCTGCTGATTCCCCAGAATAGCCGTGGTTCTCCCAGACGTTTGATGTCACTGTCGGTGTTGATATCCGGTTGGGCGATGACCCCTACATGAAATCCGGCCTCGACGAGCACTTTCCCGATCACCGCTATTCCGGAATAAGGGCTATCGATATAGCTGTCTCCGGAAATAAGGATTACATCCAGAGAGGGCCACGAGAGAGTTTCAAGTTCTTGCGCGGTGGTGGGTAAAAACAAACGAACTCCATTTCTACAGGTAGTGCAGAAAAGAGTATACCATGCGAGTGGGGGGGCATCTTCGTAAACCGCTTATGTAATTGATCCGTGACGCCCTCTTTTTTAGAGAAATCTATCATGGACAGACGTTTTGTTTTTCATGTTATCGAAACCATTAGAATTTCACCGATTAACCACGGATCATATCAAAGCGAAGGGTAGAGAGAGTCAACTTTTTCTGCCCGTAGGTAGAACTGGCGATAAGCAGCAGTTTCTTTACTCAATTCGATCAATTCTTTTTGTAATCCCTGTGCGGCCATAGGATCAGAGGAACTTTTTTGCAGGCTGATGCTGGCAAATTCATTGTCAATACTTTTTAGGGTAATTTCTCCGCTGGCGTATAGCCATTTTAGCAATAACGCCATCACGGGAATCGTAGAAGCCTGACTGACAGCCAGTGACTCCAGCGAGACAACCTGATCATTTTCAGAGGTAAATCCCTTTTTGATCGTTTTGATCGTTTGTGTCAGGAGGGTTCCCAGGCTATTCTCCGGGGGAAGGCTGGCGAACCAGTAGAGCTGGCTGGGGTTGGCTTTTTCTAGAATTTGTCGCAACACTATTGGCGAGGGAGGAATGCACCAGATGGCAAGAGAGTGAGATTTCGTTAGTTCTAAACGGTTCTTCGCTGGCATTGGGCAAATCGTGCTACCTTCAGACCAAATCTGCAGGGGCGTTTTTTTAGCCAGCTCGGTGAGGGTTTGGTCGGGAGCTTCACAGGAGCGGAGGTCTACATGGTCGATAGAAGGATTTTTGCCCTTCCTGCGAGTGGTGGCAACTTCCTCTTGGCTGTCCCGAAATTCTTCCCACTCGAATTGCACGTCCACTTTACCTTTGTAATTGTTGACCCGGGCATGAAAAAGTAAGTCAAAATTACCCTCGGGTTGTGGAAGACCCGCTCCTTGCCACCAGACGAAACGGTAGTTGTCACGATCTTGCGAAACAAGAGCTACCAGCAAGTGCTCCGTATTTTTCCCCATCTGAGAAATGGACTCGACCGCCAAATTCTTGGCCACAAAGCGTAGAGGGGGATTGCCTGGACCGAATGGTGCCAGTCGGGAAAGATCTTGAAGGAGCTCGAGCGTGAACATTTTTAGGTCGGTGGCTGCATTTATTTGCAAGGAGGGTTTAATTTGATTCCTGGCGATCATTTGATTAACACTGGCAATTAACCCAAATTGCAATGCCTCCAAATTTTCTTGGCGCAAAGACAAACCGGCTGCCATTGGATGCCCCCCGAATGAAAGTAGCAATTGGCTGTTTTCTCGCAAAGCTTCAGTAATATTGATCCCTTCGATCGATCGGCAAGATCCTCTGGCGAGGTTTTGATCACCGGTATTGAGAAGGATTGCAGGGCGGTGATACAACTCGACTAGATGACTGGCAACGATGCCGACTACCCCTCCGTCCCAGTCAGGGTGAGAAAGGAGAATGATCGGCCGCTCCAGTAAACGCGGGTTGGCTTCTAATTGTGCTTGCGCGCCTTTGAATACCTGGTCGCATAAAATTTTACGCTCTGTATTTGCCCCTTCAATCAGATGGTAGGTGGTAGCCACAAATACCGGATCATTACTGAGCAAGAAATCTACAATTAGATTCGCATCACCTAAACGTCCAACCGCATTTAATCGCGGCGCTATGACAAAACCGATGGTTTCTTCATTCACCAGCTCTGGGGATATCTGATTCTCCGCAAAGATTCTCTGCAAAGCAAGACGCGTAGAATTTTGCATGAGTTGCAGCCCTCTTTGCACTAAATAACGCGCATCTCCGGTTAAGGTCGCCAGGTCGGCAACCAGACCCATCGCGACCAGATCAAGAAGTGTAGATGGAAAAATAAGTTCTTGAGTCCGAAAACAGAGCTCTTGAATCAGCTCGTACGCGACCCCAACGCCCGATAGTGTACGTAAAGGGTGTTTATCAGGTAATCGCTGCGGGTTGACCACTGCAAGGGCTCTGGGTAGCTCTGCAGGCAGGCTGTGATGGTCGGTGATGATCACATCTACCCCTTGAGCCTGGGCATAATCTACTGCTTCGTGAGCACTGATACCTGTATCGCAAGTGATGAGCAATTGCACTCCCTGGCTGAGAAAGGCCTTTAGGGGTTCGATGAGAATGCCATGCGATTCGGTCTTCCTCACCGGAATGTGATAGATGACATTGGCGTCGAGATGGCGAAGGGCAGAGACGAAAACAGCCGTAGAAGTCTGTCCATCTACATCGAAATCTCCCCAGATGCCGATTCGCTCGTGATTCGCTAATGCGGCTAAGATGCGCTGAACTGCATCACTCAGATCAGGCAATTCCAGAGGGGAGGCGGTTTGGTACAAATCAGGGTCAAGAAATGCCTGAGCTGATCGTGGATCGGAATACCCGCGTCGCACCAGAGTTTCTAAGAGCAGGTCAGATCCGGGAATGGCACGGCGTAATTCATCCGGAACGATTACAGGTGTGGGATCCAACCATTGGGAGGGAATGAGGGGTTTCATCGATCAATCTGTTGGAGAGATCTGGTCAAAATCGATATCGAAAGCTGAATCTGAATCCTGTTCCAATTCTTCAGTTTCTGAGCGTTCCCCGGCGAGAATACCCCGATCGCATAATGACCGGTAGCGGCAAAACTTGCAAAGAGTTTCATTTTCAGTTTTTGTGAAACCGGCCTCATCGAGGTGGAGAATTTCTTGAACCAATTTTTGTAGATCATGTTGGTCTTCGATAAATTGGGATTGAGAAAAGCAGAATTGGATGGGTGTTTCGGGAAAAGCCGGATACCAGTAATGCATTTCTATTTGATCCGGAGTGGCGGAAATTTTGAAAGGAGGTTGTGTTGCCAGGGTCGCCAGCACAAATGGGTACACTCTTGTTTGCATGCGCTTGCTCAGCCATTTGCGCCGGGGGGCATGTTGAGAAGTCTTCCAATCATAAATGATCGCTTTTTGTCCTGCCTGATAGACCAAAAGGTCATACTTGGCGACAATCCGAAACCCCTCAAAGGGAGCCGAAAAAGAAGTTTCACAGAATTTTACCCCGGGTTGCGATTGAAAACCCAGTTGGATGAACTGATGCCACCAGTTGAGCAAATCTGGATCAGAAAGAGAGTTTTCGATAACCTCGCCAGGAATACCCGTAAAAAACCGCTGCACGGAACGGTGAAATTGTTCGCCTTGAGCAATGAGCTTCTCTTGCTCGTGTACGGGTTCACTTTCGATTGCCGGCCAGTCTTGTTTCAGGATATGACGCAGGTAAAAACGTCTGGGGCAATCGACATAGTCTTGTAAATTCTGTTGGTTAAAGGAGAAATATTCAGGCAGATTCATAATTATTATCCAAAATAGCACTTAGGGCCTGGAGTGATAAAGCCATTTGACTTTTCTCCTGTTTTCCGGTGTTCCAGGTAATGATCAAATTTTCGCGGGCGCGCGTGATCCCGACATACAATAGTCGCAGCCGTTCCGAGGCATAACTTATCCGGGCTGCCTGGGTAGCAACTCTTTCTTCTAAGAACAAGGCGGTGGGATCAGCTTTAAACAGGGCCTTTAATTTTGCCAGGCATTCTGCCTCTAGATTGATCTGTCCGCGGATGAACCATTTCTCGCCTCTGTATTGGTCAAATTCCTGGCCTGAGGGAAAGTCATAATTATTCACTGACAACAGGTAAACCCGATCCCATTCAAGACCTTTGGCTTTATGGTAGGTGGAAACAAAAACCTCTCCTTTATGATCTTCGGGATTGAAGCCATTTTCATCTTCAGAAAAGCCCATGAATTTGCGCCGGTTGCTGGCAATATCTGCCAGATCGATAGCAAAATCTGACAGTTGAAATTCCGGATGAATCCTGGAGCTGAACTCGAGGAGCAGCGCGAGCTTGTGAGAAAGTGCCAGGTCTTGCGGATTGGTGAAAAGCTCTTGTGCCAGTGTGAGAATTAATTGATCGATTGGCAATAATGTGGCCAAATGCCAACGTCGTACCTGTTCTCGAAATTGTGAGAGGACTTCGACTGATGAATCTCCAAGTCCGGTGCGGACGACCGATTCCAGCCAGTCTCCTTCAGGTTGAGGATAAAAGTAATCTTCTATTTGTTTGCAATTCTTGATTGCGGTTTGAAGAACATCAAAAAAAAGCTTTTCTTCGGGCGTCTGGGACTTTTGGCGGTAAATTTCGCCGAATGCAATTGCCAATTTTCCCGGTGAGGAGGGATCCGCCAGTGAAACTAAAATTTTCTCAAGGATACGACAGGCCGTCCGCGTTGATTCGCTGCTTTTTAGCATTTCGACTACTTTGATCTCGGCTTCTTGTAATGCAGCGACGACTTTTTCACCATGCGAACCAGTTGGAGTCAGCACAGCAACTGTCTTGTCTGGGTGATCAGGGAGCCATTTTCGGATGGAATCTACCACCTTTTTGATTTCTATATCAGGGCTCATACGCGATTTGAAGATGAAGATTGCGTTTGGAACATCAGGAGGGTTGGGTTGTGGATCACCGGCATCAGTTGGCAGGATCAAAGGAGTGGTCAGCGAGTCACGTAGTTCTGCAACCGGATGACTTTTTGTTGTCCACTCGATCAAATCATTGGCTAAATTGATAATGCTCAAATTTGAACGTCCTGAGTTGGCTAAATCGCGCCGCTTCACCCCGGGTTCGACCAGGAAATCCTTCAAGAATTTGGGGCTGGCCGTGGTGAACGTCTCGTAAATCGCCTGGTTCGGATCGCCGACCCGAACCCAATTTCCTGCTTTACCAACCAGAGTGCGAAGAATCTGTTCTTGGATTTGCGAGGAATCCTGCGCTTCATCCTCGAGGATGTAAGGCCAGCGATAACGGAGTAAAGAAAGATATTCAGGGTCTGCCTGCAATACCCGGTAGGCCAGGCGGACCAGGTCGGAAAAATCGACTGCGTTGCGCGACCGTAATCCCCGCTGATACTGAATGTAAGCTTCTACAGTCATCGTCAATAATGGATCCGAATAGTTGTAATTGGATAAACGTTCTTGTATGGTTTCGGGATCCAACTGCCAATCTTTGGCCTGGCTGATGAAATTGGTAATCAGAGAGGTGATATTTTCATTCCACTGCAAACGAGTGCGGCTGTCGAGTGGTAAATGATCTGAAAGCACGTATTGTTCTTCCAGTTCGGGGTGAGCATGTAAATAACCCGCACTGATTTCTTCGAGCATGCGAGTGGATTCATTTTCGTCTATGATGGTGAATCGCTCACTAAGTCCGGCGATTTCAGGGCGTTCACGAACGATGTCATGCGCCAGGCCGTGCAGTGTGCGCACCCGGTAACCTATTTCGGGAAGTAAGCCTTTTTCCTTAATAAATCCGGCAATGCGCGTGGAAAAATTGTTGACAGCAGAATTGACCAGGGTAACGATCAAGATTTCCTGGTCATCCTTAAGGTTGGCATTCATGATCAACTGTGCCGCCAGGCAAGAGAGAGTATGGGTTTTTCCGCTGCCGGGAACCGCTGAGACACCCATCCACCCCGATGTATATTTGAGAACTTCAGCTTGCATCGGGCGTGGATTAAACATGGATATTCTCCACTGCGGGAGTTAATCCTCGCAGTACAGTCTGGATAGCAACCAGCAAGGCTCCACGCTCTTCATTGCCCGATTCGTTGAGGCCGAGGCTAATCAGGTAGGCATGCGTTGAACAACGCTTCAGCAGGCCGCTGGTGACCCTTAACAGGGTATCCTGATTGATTTCTACTTCGTTACGATCGGTCCATTTTTGATTTATGTCCCATCTACGACTAAGAACGTACGGTTGGGTTAGCGGCTGGTCCAGGCGAGCCCACCAACCTGTAGAACCTATATCCAGCCAGAACTGGTAGGCTGAGGGTTGGTTGCTCATCAAAAAGGTAAAAGCCGGGGAAATCAGTATACTATTGCGATTTGATTGCTCTTCCCAATTGACCATGTATTGAGCAGAGATCATACCTTGTTCGACCATTTGTACGTATTCTTTACCGATGTTCATCTCTGTAGGTAAAGTACCAGTGGTTATATCCGCGCGGAATTTACGGCAGGATTCGATCAGGCGGCTGACTACAGAGGCAGCCTCGAAGTTCTGATGAAAGGCAAAATTCGGCTGAGAAAGTATTTCTCCAAACAAGCGGCTAAAAAAGGTATCCAACTCTTCATCTGGATGAATAGAAGCCGAATTCTTCAACCACTCTTTAAGCTGATCTACTTTATTCCCAACGGTGTAAGTAATGCGTTGTTGCATCTCTGGCCGAATTTGGGAGAAATTGCCAATTTCGAAATCTTCGTGGCTTGGAGAATAAAGAATTTGTGCGATAAGGTCAGCTCTGATCAAATCAGCTTCAGGAATGGTTTGCATTAGGGCATACCTTAACTCGGGACGCGATGGTTTTATTCCCCAACCAGGGTGGGCGAATTTGGCAAGGGTGATCATCGCTTTAACAACAGGTTCAGCCTGCAAGCTTCGTGACGGGCGAAACGTGGTGAATGGAATCTTGTGAGCGGATAACTCTTCTGTAATGGAAAAACGTAATGAATCACTTAAAAATGGTGTAAGTACCACGATCTGTTCAGGACCTACCTTTTCAGATTGGATCAAGTGCTCGATCTCTGAGGCAATCCAGGAGATAGCTTGTGGTAAAAAACGGAACGGTTCAATTGAAAAACCAAGCTGGTCATCAATGTTTTTAGTTTTTAGGGCTTTGTGCTCAGTAATTGAGTAAGAAAGACGTTTCTCAAAATCTTTGATGGATGTAGATTGCACGAAAGAGCCTGTAAATTGAATTTGCTCCCCGCATATTTGAGAAAAGGAATTGGCTGAAATTGGGTCTGCACCCATAAACGTTCGAAACCCGCCATCTGAATCTTGAATAATGACGGTTGACTCAAAGTCAGGCAGCCAGGAGGTAATAATATCGTGCGCCACCGGGACATCTTCTTCGAGATTATCGTATATCAAGTGCTGATAAGTATTTTTTAAGTACGATTGGCATAAGGTTGAAGGCCAAAGGGATTTGGCAAAGAGTTCGAATTGTAGCGAATAATCCAGTAAGTTGTGCTCAAGACAAAATTTGCGAAAAAGGATGGCACATTCCTGTACCTGTTCATAGGCAATTGTTTGTTTGGCAGGACCTGACCATGCAGATTGCAGGCGGAAGGCGATTTCTTTAAGATCGAAACCGACAACAGCAGCCTTGTTCAGGTTATCCAAGACTTGACTAAAGATACGGTTGGAATCGATGGTGAGGCTTTCAAAATAACCTTTTTGCAATAAAGGGGTGATGATCTGAGCCAGATAATATTGAGCTGTCTCCAATGTTAAGAATTGTGGTGGTTGGGTAGGTTTGGCAAATCCGGAATTTGCACTGACCATCGGCCAGAACAGCGAAATCATGCGTTGAGCTAAGCCACCTAGTGTGAGAATGGTTGTCTCACCTCCTGCCGGAGAATCAGTGGACTGGGTCACTGAACGGTAAGGTAATCCCAGGCTGCGTTGCGGTACGAGAACCAGGATTGACTGCGAGGATACGTTGGTACGGAGAAGATTCTTCAACCGCTCCATGGCTGCCGTAGTTTTTCCGCTACCGGCAGGACCTGTGACGAACGCATGAGTCTGAGGCTTTGCGTTGATCACAGCCAATTGTTGATCAGAAAATTGCATGAGTTTTCCTATAATTCACTTTCAATAAGGCTCGCCCGCGATGCAATGAAGAAGTGCCCGAACAAGCAAGGCATCCGCTTCGGAACGATGTTCGTTCAAAAAAGGAATTTTGAAGTAGGCTCCAGCCTCTTCAAGTTTGAAATACTTCATCGAGTGCCGAACTGGGTCCCATACACCACGATAATCAGAATAGACTGGCAGAACATCCACCATATTCAAGTTATCACGCCAGGGTAAACGGTAGCGGGCATGTGATTGTTGCATCATGCGGTAATCGAATGGCGCATTATACGCGGCAATAGTGCGTCCATATACAAATGAGCGAAGGCGCGGCCAAAGGATTGGCCACGCTGGAGCGGAGGCAACATCTGCATCTTTAATATGATGGATACGCTGTGCATCCAGGGGAATTGATTGTGTTGGTTTCACCAATGAGGTGAAAAGAAGCGAGCCATCAAAATTGATGATGGAAATCTCGACCACTTCATCATCTTTTTCGAGCCCGGTGGTTTCAGTGTCAATGTAGACTGGTTTTTGAGCTAGAATTTGGAGTGCCAGTTCTGCTGCCCGATTTTGTTGAGTAATGCTGGGTGCTTCGCTCATTAAATCCTCATTTCAGGGCAGATCCCACTCATTAATTTCCTCGACTTCGACTGTCATCGTTGGATTATCGATGGCAGATTGAAAAACACCATAATGACCTTTCAATTTGAGCACATCATTGCTGGCTTCTTGTATTAATTTTCCATTGATATACAATGTCATCTGGTCATCTTTGAACATGATCCCGATACGATTTTCTTGATTTTCGCCGGTAATGAGTGCAGGATCGGAAGTCCAATCGATGATCGTATTCAAATTGCTTCCATCATAGCGCATAAAAGAATATTGACCGGCGCAGGAGATACCAAAATAATAACCAACGCCGTCAGTATAATTTGGTGATCGGGAAACCAGGCCGTAAAAATCAGAGCCTGAGCAAGTGATCGTCTTAAAAGTACCTTCCAGATAAAAGTTTCGTGGGGTGAGGTATTCAAGCCTCCAGCGAATGCCGGCGTTGGCCTGGTTATTCACCATCAATAAACCCCCGTTCTCGATGCTCATGGTAATAGCGCCATCTGAATAAGGTGTTTTAAGGCCCATGCCGCTGCCACTGGTAAATGAATCCGTAAAAGTCGGGGAACCGAGGGTGAGGCGGGGATCATCCGGTGAGGTGGTGGCGGTGGGGGTAATGATCGCCGTTTTAGTAGGAGTAGTCGTCCCCAAAGGAATAACGGGTTGATTTGTTACGGTAGGATTGCTTGTGTTAGCTGCCGCCTGCAATGTTTGGGCTACGCGGGTACTCACTTCGCTGGCAGACACCGTGGCGGAATTTATTAACGGGAAGTTACATGAACTCAAAACCAATAAGCAAAAGGGAATAATTAGGATTAGTTTTTTCATAGTCTCCTCAACTTCTATTTAAGTATTATAGCTTTTTCTGAAAATAGTTTCTATTTCTCATCCAGGTTTAGTACTGGGTCAAACCTATTTCTGAAGTTTCCCAAAGGCGGTTTTCTGTTCCAAACCGTCTTTGGAAGATTATATTTACACGTTTGACACAGTACTAGTAAAATCAGAATATGGCTGCTTCAAAGACAATCCTTTTTTATAAACCTGATCAGGTACTTTCCACCTTTAGTGATTTGGCGGGAAGAGAGACCTTGAAAACTTATATCCCATTGGAGCATATTTATTCGGCAGGTCGATTGGATTATGAAAGCGAGGGATTATTGGTGATCACTGGAGATGGAGACTTGATCAATAAGTTGACAGATCCGAAGCATCACCAGGTAAAGACTTACCTTGCTCAACTTGAAGGTGTCAGCGATATATCTAGATTAAAACTACTTGAAGCAGGAGTACAACTCAAAGATTTTCGTTCTCAACCGTGCAAAGTAATGTTAGTGGAGACGCCGGGCTTGGAAGAACGTCGAAAACCGGTTACGCCACACGGGCCGACATTTTGGATTCGCATCCAGATCAGCGAAGGGAAAAAGCATCAAATTCGGCACATGTCCGCAGCGGTGGGTTATCCTTGTTTACGGTTGATTCGTGTTGCCATTGGCTCAATTGGCATCGGCGATTTAAATCCTGGTCAATGGCGAGAACTTACGGAACAAGAAGTAGCCCTCCTGAAAAAATGGCGAAAAGCAAAGTTGTATAATTCTCTGGATAATTATGAAGACTACCATCCTACAATTGGAACTTTATGATAACCATTTTTCGATCCTGGATAGGATGGAATGGAGTCACGCGAACCGTATCCTTCTCGTTTGGCCTAAGAGGGTCAGGCTTGTTGAAGATAAAATCGATCTCTTGATCATTCAACGGCAGGCGGTCAAACTGGGGGCGCAACTTGCTATTGTCTGCCGTGATGTTAGAGTAATTGAATCTGCCAATGCCCTAAATATTTCTGTGTTTGCATCGATTTCGGTAGCAGAAAGGTCCCGTTGGAAATCAACCCCTCGCTTTCTTATAAATAGAGTAAATAATTCTTTCATTACAAACTTGCAGGAAAAAGAATTTCCTCAAAAAACAAAAAAGGCAGGCAGTTCTTTTGTTACCATTTTTACTCATATTGTTGTGCTCCTTTTGGGAATACTGGCGATTGTAGCCTTGCTAATCTTCCTTGTTCCTTCAGCCACGGTGACTTTATACCCCCAGTCGGAGGAAAAACAGATCACAATTTCAATCTGGGCCTCTCCACAGGTACATGAAATTAATGTCAACGGGAACTTACCGGCAGTCGCAAAACAAGTGGAGGTCAGTGGTGAGCTCTCAGGGCAAAGTTCAGGCTTCACCGGCATCCCGTCCGCTTACGCCAGCGGGGAAGTAACTTTAACTAATCTATCGCCTCACGAGGTTACCTTCCCGCAGAATTCCATTGTTAGTACTTCGGGCAATCCTCCAATTCGTTTTCTCACGACAGAACAGATAGTTATCCCGGCCGGGATAAATCAAATTGGGAAAGTGACTATCAAGGCTATGCAATCAGGTACCTCAGGAAATCTGGATTCAGGAACCTTGACGGTATTGGAAGGGGATCTGGGGGCAGAAATTACAGTTAATAACGAGCTCCCCATAAGCGGCGGAGAAGATCAACAGTCTCCCTCACCAAACGAGTCTGATTATCAAAAAGTGCAAAGCAAATTATTGACACAATTGCAAAGACAAGCATTAACCGAACTGGCAACCAATGGTGATGTTCTCATAACAAATTCACTTGATAATGGGAATGTTGTTTCAGAAGTGCGTTCACTTGAACCTGGTCAACCCGGCGAACAATTTAGTTTAACGATCACTGTCCGCTTTTCCGGATTGGTTTACTCTCAAAGTGATATGACCAGGTTAGTTGATCAGGCTATGGCTGCCAGCCTGGGTAAAAATGAGCGTAATTACAGTGGCAAAATTGATCGAAAGGATGATTTGACAGAGGCAATTATTTCAACTACCGGCGCAAAATGGCAGGAAGTTGTTACTGCCGAGATCAGTCCTGCGGTAGATAATTCTTCGTTGGCAGAAGTAATTTCCGGTAAGCCGGTCAATCTCGCTGCACAAATTTTACAGGAGAAAATTGACTTGGTGAAAAATCCGAGCATAATCATTTTGCCTTCAGGTTGGAAGTGGTTGCCTTTTGCCAGCTACCAGATCCATATTAAGGAACAATGATGATCGAAAAAGGGAGAATTCTGGCAGTTGATCCGGGAGAAAAGAACATCGGAATTGCCATAAGCGATATTTTGGGAGCATTTGCTCGACCCCTGAAAATAATTCATCATTTGAGCCGCTTACTTGATGCGGCTCAAATTGCGGATATCGCCAAAGAAAATAATGTGACTTTGATTATCATAGGGTTGCCCACTGGCGGAAATGGTGAAGAAATTCCGCGAGGTCGTCATTCAAAGAAGTTGGCAGAGGTAATTCGCAAGCAATGCGAAATTTCAGTCATCCTCTGGGAAGAAAATAATAGTACTAAAATTGCCCGGAATTCTCTCATTGAAATGAATGTTCCGGTGTCCAAAAGAAGTGGGCATCAGGATGATTTAGCAGCAGCCGTGATTCTTCAGTCTTTTTTGGATCAAAACCCTCAGGTTGGAGATATTCATGCAGAGCAGGAATAGAATTTCTGGAGTCACTCATAGTGCAACAGTTGTGTTGCTCTTGATTATGGTAGCTCTGGCTGGATTAATTATTTGGTTGGCAGTGCCCTTTTTTGCCAACAGCGTGTTTGGAACTCCGAATATAAACTTGAGTAGTTTACAAAAGTGGGAATACAGCGCTCAGGTCCTTTTTCATAGAAACGAACTTTTATCATCGAAATGTTCTGTTGGGGAGCCGCTGCCTGTCACTATTAAACTTGGAGATTCGATCTACACGATCACTGGAAAATTTGCTGCAGCGGGACTGATCGAAGATCAGGACGCATTTAGAAATTATCTGATTTATAAAGGTCTGGATGCAAATATCCGGGCAGGTTCATATACTTTGAGTTGCACAGAGAGCCCGGTGACGATTGCTGGAGAAATCGAAAATCATTACCTTGAAAGTGTGGTTTTTGACATTCTACCCGGTTGGCGTGCTGAAGAAATTGCTGCTGCCCTGGCGACTTCCGGAATCGAAGTCACAGCAAATGATTTTTTGGCGGTCGTTAAAAATCCGACTGATCTACAGTTGCCAGGTTACATTCCTCAAGACCAGTCTGTTGAGGGGTTCCTTTTTCCTGGGGAATATACGATTGACCGTAAGATATCTGCCAGAGATCTTGTTCAAATGTTCGTCACGCGTTTTGACCAGGAGATGACAAGTGCAGGTCTTTATAAGGAGAATACAAATGGTCTGAATTTTTATCAGACGATTATTCTGGCTTCAATAATACAGAGAGAGACTTATGTTGATAGTGAAAGGCCGATGATCGCCTCGGTATTTTATAATCGTTTGGGTATTGGTATGAAACTCGAAACTGATCCTACGGTTCAGTACGCTCTAGGTTATAGTGCTCAATTTGGTTGGTGGAAAAGTCCTGTGGATGAGAACGATTTGTCTGTTCAGTCTGATTACAATACTTATTTAATCACAGGGCTGCCGCCTGCACCTATATCAAATCCGGATTTATCTGCAATTCGAGCAGCCGAAAACCCCGACAAATCTGATTTTTTGTATTTTAGGGCAAAGTGTGACAATAGTGGAACCCACATATTTGCTCAAACTCTTCAAGAACAGATTGCGAATGCCTGTAGATAAGAAGAGGAGGTTCTGATGAAGAACCTCCTCTTTCGTATAGCAGGGTAATTATTTTGCGTTATACCCGGGTCCGGTTTTGAAAAATTCACCATTCTTCGCTTGAGAAGGTGTCAAATCAACAACTTCACCTGCTTTCAGGGACCGTGTGCTCGTGAGGTGAACAGGTTCACCATCATGGTCTTTGCCATCGTATGCTTCGGTAAAACCGGCAGTACCAACTGGAGCTGAAAGTCTTTCTCCACCTTTCGCTTTAAAAGCAGACGGAACTTCATCCTCTGGGAAAATCGCACCGAAAGGACATTCTGCTTCGCAAGCACCACAATCGATGCAGGTATCGGCATCGATATAGAAAGTTGGCCACTCGCCTTCGGGTTTCCCAGGCACGATACATTCGACTGGACAAACGGGAACGCAGCCACCATCACGCAGACATAATGAAGTAATTACATGGGTCATTTCTAATACTCCTTGTTTTGAAGACTAAAGGGTTGCCTGATATTTATTCTCAGCTTCTTGCCAATCGACTAATGGCCACCAATTGGATAAATATTCAGCGCGTCGATTTTAATATTTTAAATAATAGGCATGTTCCCAAACGTCCACGACCAATAACGGTTGTAGATTTTCTTGAAGCGGAGAGTCTTGATTAGAGGTCGAGTGAATGATAAGCTTCTTGGGTGAATTTACACAAAGCCAAGTATAACCACTACCGAATCGACCAACACCGGCTTTTTCGAAATCAATCTTGAATTGATCGAAGCTACTAAATGCAGTATCAATAGCTTGTGCCAGTGAACCAAGCGGTTTCCCATCATGCGGTTTTGTCATGGCAGCCCAGTATAAATTATGGTTAAATACTCCGCCGCCGTTATTCTTCACTGCTGTGCGAATTTCTTCTGGAATTTGATCCAGGTTGGTAAGAAAATTTTCCAGAAGCCAGTTAAAAAAATTGTGGATATTTTTCGAGTACAGTATTCAAATTCTTCAGGTAGGTTGCATGATGTTTATCGTGGTGAATCTCTTACAGTCCGTGCATCGATGATCGGTTCAAGCGCCTCAAATCCATATTTCATTGGCGGCAATTCAAATGGCATCCTTAACCTCCTCCTTCTGTGATTTATTTATACCTACCCATTTGGAAAACCTAGCTTACAATAAAATTCTAGCGATGGTGTTCTACTTTGTCAAGAAGAAGTCAGAGTAAAAATACGATAAATGTAAAAATTATACAAATATGATTGGTGACAACATGGAAGACTCGAAGACAAAGGCATTTTCACCTATAATTGGCCTATTTTTAGGAATACTGGCGGTTTCTACAGCATCGTTATTGATTCGCTTTGCTCAGGCCGAGGCTCCTTCTTTGGTAATTGCAGCTTTTCGAATGGTTCTGGCTGCCTTGATCCTCGCGCCGTTCTGTCTATCGAGGTTTAGCCGAGAAATTGTAAATGTTCCTAAAAAGACACTCATTTTATTAGTTGTATCGGGGACATTCCTGGCTTTTCATTTTGCTTTTTGGATCACTTCATTGGAATACACCAGCGTAGCCAGTTCAGTGGTATTGGTGACGACTGCGCCATTATGGGTAGCGTTACTCTCGCCGATATTTTTAAAGGAAAAAGTGACCAGTTGGATTGTTCTGGGACTCGTTGTTTCCCTAACTGGAGGCATCATTGTTGGGCTTAGCAGTGGTTGTGAATTCATAAACGGAAGAATTGCCTGTGAAAATCTAGCGGAGACTTTTCGAGGGAGGATTTTTTGGGGGGACCTGATGGCATTGGCTGGTTCATGGCTTTCTGCTGGCTATTTATTAGTAGGAAGAAAAGTAAGGGGTAAAGTATCCCTCACAAGTTATGTTTTTTCAGTTTACAGTGTTGCAGCTATCTTGTTATTGATAATGGTTTTGATTACCAGAGAAAAAATTACTGGTTATTCAGGTCAAATCTATTTCTGGATGTTTGCCTTGGCAATCATTCCTCAAATTATTGGTCATTCTGCGTTTAATTGGGCGCTCAAGTATCTTTCAGCAGCATATGTCTCGATTGCTTTATTGGGTGAACCTGTGGGGACAGTGATATTGGCTTTGTTTTTTCTAAGGGAAACTCCCACAATTATGGAATTGGTGGGCGGGGTGTTGATTCTTATCGGGATTTTCTTGGCTACTCGATCTGAGACTGCGCGTGAAAGCGGTAATACGGAAAAATCCACCATAGAATAAATTACTCCCGAGAATACAAATAATTTAATTCTTTCAAACGTTCTGACAACAAGGGAATAATTTGTTCGGGTAAGAAGCGCCACCCCCAGTTTCCGGATGGCTTGCCTGGAAAATTCATTCTGGCAGCGGAATTGAGCTTGAGCAAATCTTGTAACGGGCAAAGGCTAAAGACGGCAACTGATTTCCAGATTGCCTGAATCATATTCCAGGCAATATCTTCACCGGAGCTTTCTAAATAGCGTCGACAGAAATCCTTTTCATTTTCTGCCGACGAGAGGTACCAACCTGTCGAAGTATCATTATCATGGGTACCAGTGTATGCTATGCAATTCTGAATGTAATTATGAGGCAGGAACGGATCAGAGGGCGTGGCAGCAAAGGCAAATTGAAGAATTTTCATGCCAGGAAGCTGATTGTCATTGCGAAGCTTTATTACATCTGGAGTAATCTCACCCAGGTCTTCAGCAATGATTGGCAGATCTCCTAGCTGTGTCTTTATTGCATCAAAAAATGCCTGACCTGGGCCTTTTACCCAACGGCCTACTTCGGCGGTTGGTTTTCCCGCTGGAATCTCCCAATAACCCGCAAACCCACGGAAATGATCCAGACGTACAATATCGAAAGTTGTTAAAACAGATTTCAAACGCCGAACCCACCAGTTGTAATTATCTTTTTGATGGATATCCCACCGATATAATGGATTTCCCCAAAGTTGTCCGGTGGGTGAAAAATAATCGGGGGGTACTCCAGCGACGACCGTTGGTTTACCAGCTTTATCCAGATAGAATAATTCTGGATGTGCCCAGGCATCAGCAGAATCATAAGCTACGAAAATGGGGATATCGCCAATAATCTGAATGTTTTTTGATTTGGCATAATTGTGCAGATTATTCCATTGGGTGAAAAACAAGAATTGGCGCAATTTATGTTTTTCGATGGTATTTGGAGCCTTAGATTTGAATAAATTAAGCGCCTTAGGCTGGTGATCACGTAGATCAGCCGGCCAATTATCCCAGGAAACTCCCCCTTGTGACTCCTTGATTGCCATAAAGAGGGAAAAGTCTTCCAGCCAATCTTCATTTGACTTGCAAAAAGAGCGATAACCTTTATTTAATTCCAGAAGAGAACTGTTTTTGAAACGTTCAAAAGCTCTGTCGAGCAAAGCGATTTTCCATTTGATTGCATTGCCAAAATCTACTTCGGCCTGTGGAAATTCCGGCCGGTCATTGAAATCAACACGAGTTAATAAATCTTGGTCTAGCAATAATGTAGGGCTAATCAAATATGGGTTACCGGCAAAGGCTGAAAAACACTGATATGGCGAATCTCCATAACCGGTAGGCCCCAGGGGAAGGACTTGCCAGAGGCGACAGTGTGACTTGGATAAAAAATCTATCCAGTGATAAGCCTCTGGCCCCAGGTCACCGATACCATCCGGACCAGGCAAGCTGGTTGGGTGCAGAAGAATTCCAGAAGCTCTTGTAAAAGGCATATATCCTCACGAGATGGGTAAACAGAATTAGCAAAGCGAACAATATAGATTGTAATATTTTTCAGCAGAATTCTTCCATGAGTTATCTTCTCTCATTCCATTTTGCTGGAGATGCTGCCAAATTTCAACTTTCCTATAGTTGTCCATGGCTAATTCTATAGTTTGTAAAAAGTCAAGATCACCTTTTCCAGTGCATAAGAACCCGGTAGCGGTTTCTGGATTTGAATTAAAATCCCGAATGGTGTCTACTAATCCACCGGTCGCCTGAGCAACCGGGACGCAACCGTAACGCATGGCAATCATTTGGGCCAGCCCACAAGGTTCATAACGAGAAGGCATCAACAATATATCCGCTCCGGCATACAATCTGTGGGCTAAAGCCCCATCATAACGCAATGCTGCCCGAATCTGGTCCGGGAATTGAGTTTGTAACTCGTGGATCTTTGCTTCCAGTTTTTTATCACCCGTCCCTAAAATGATCGCTCTCCAGGTTCTGCCGTGCAGACTTTGGAGTGTTTCGACGGCAATGTCCACTCCTTTTTGTTGATCTAGCCGACCGATAAAAGTGAGGATAGGTATTTTCGGGTTTATTGAAAACGAAAACTCTATTTGCAAGGCAATTTTATTTACCTGGCGATTTACCAAGGTTGGGAGCGAATAATTCTCCGGAATACATTTATCATCTATTGGATTCCAGGATGTAAAATCGATTCCGTTTAATATACCCGAGAGCTTTTTACTTTTTGTCTGGAGGAAATTTTGCAGGTCACAACCATAACTTGAAGTGAGTATTTCACGCGCATATGTGGGTGAAACTGCTATTATGCGATCAGCGGAATTCAAACCCATTGGCAAAGGTAAGCTTCGAGACCAACCTGGCATACGTGGATTTTTTGCAGGAGTGATTTTGAACTTTTCTAGTGCATTCTTCGACCCGGTACCCATAAATGGCAGATTATGTAGGGTTATCACAGATTTGATGCTTCTGAATCCCGGATATTGCTCTTTCCTGCTCGCGAGCTCGTGTAGTGCAACCGCTGTGTGCCAATCATTGGCGTGCAGGATATCGATTTGCCAGCCAACATGTATGGGTAAATATAGGCATGCCAAAGAAAAAAATATGAATTTTTCAGCATCCAATTCGAAATTAGTTCCATAAACCACTTTGTTGGCAGTGATAGGGTCCCCATCGATCAAATAGACCGGAAGATTCCTTAATGTTGTTTGATAAACTCTGGCTTCGATATCTCCAATAATTGAGGGAATTTGAAAGCTCGTTACCGGCTCTGGCTTAATACCAGACCGATGAATGGAATCATAGAATGGAATGGCCAGGCGAATATCGAGTTGAGGTGCGAGTTGTTTGAGAGCCACGGGTAATGATCCGGCAACGTCTCCAAGCCCTCCGACTTTGACGAAGGGCTCTGCCTCTGCAGCAATAAATAAAATTTTTATTTGTCTGTCAAACTGATGAACTTTTCCTTGATTCAAGGTCAGTCCTTAATGAACCATTTCGATATAATCTTCCGATGTCGTTTCATCGATATCGGCACCCAAGGATTGGATCAAACGAGTGACTAAATTTGCTTTATTTTCTGCATCTTGGCGGCTCCAGGTGCGACTCTTTACTTCCAAAAAATAACCAATTTTGGGCCGAATGATTTCATCCAAATTGATAAAAAATTCGGTATTGGAAAATTTGACCTGGAAACGACGACGGTCCTTCTCGATGTCCTTTTCAAGATGCGGTTTAAAATATTCACGATAAAAACGTAAAGTTTGTGAAGCCGGTGCCAGGTACCTGCTCCGGGAGAGAAGAATTTCCTTTCCAAAATGGGCTTCGTTTGTTGGGCCAATTAAAGTCAATCTAGAACGTACTTTTTCGACATTTCCATTTTCATCTAGAAAGTCATCTTCTCGATATCGCAACATTCCTTGGTCGATATCTGTAAAAAAGAAATAACTGTCATACTCTTTGTAGTGACGCTTACGAAGGATTTCGATTTCGGGGGATTTGATCTTTTGCAAAATCGTATCCAGATCTTTCACGCGTACTTTTGCCTGGACCTCGAAACTTTCTTCCTCCGCTGCACCACCGATGGCAATTAATTTGGAGAGGACGGATGTTTCACGATTCATCAGAAAAACGTCGATCCTCTTCGCATATTCCTGGCTCGCTTTGATTAATTCATCTTCATTCAGTGTCAGTAACCTATGATTGCTCATCAACCACTTGCCATTGACCATGACATCACTGACGTCTGAAGCTTTGGAAGCATAAACCACCTCAGAATAAGTTCCCTGGGAATCGTGCTCAAAGTGAGGCGAATTGTGCAATTTATTGATGTCTAGCAATATCAGATCAGCTCGTTTGCCAGGTTCAAGCGAACCGGTAATGTGACCAATGTGTAAAGCATTTGCTCCCATGCGGGTAGCCATCAGTAAAGTTTCCCTTGCGGGTAGGGTAGTGGGGTCACCACTAAAACCCTTTTGCAAAAAGGAAGCCAGGCGCATTTCTTCGAACATGTCCAGATCGTTATTCGAAGCCGGACCATCTGTGCCGATGCCGACATTCAATCCCAATTCAAGCATTCTTTTTACTGGAGCCACACCTGAAGCAAGCTTTAGATTAGAGGAAGGATTGTGAGAGACACCTGCATTGTAATGATTTAGAGTATGAATTTCGCCTTCATCGATGTGAACGCAATGAGCTGCAATTACTTTTGCATCGAAAATTCCTTGCTTTTTCACATATGGAACCACCGGCATTCCTTGATCGCGGCGCATATTTTCTACTTCGAGCGCGGTCTCGGAGATATGAATATGCAGGGGGACGTCAAATTCAATCGCGAGGGCTGCACAGGCCTGGAGGATTTCAGGTGTACAGGTGTATGGGGCGTGAGGAGCTACTGCCGGGACAATTAAATCATGATTTTTCCAATTTTTGATGTACTCCCTGGCCATTGCCAGCGATTCTTCGAAAAATTTAGCATCAGGTGTCGGAAATTTCATCACAGATTGGCCGCAAACAGCGCGCATCCCAACGTTGGCAGTCGCCCGGGCAATATCCTCTTCGAAATAATACATGTCGTTGAAAGTAGTCACTCCCGATTGGATCATTTCGGCGCAGGCCAATTTTGTTCCCAATTGGACAAAATCAGGGGAGACATATTCACGTTCGACTGGCATCATATATCCCATGAGCCAGACATCAAGGCGCAAGTCATCCGCCAGGCCACGCAGCAAAGTCATTGGGACATGCGTATGAGCATTGATCAACCCCGGCATTAAGATTTTCTCACCGCAATCGACTATTTGCTTCGGTTCATACTCTTTTGAAAGATGTTCCTGGATACCTACAGCTACAATACTGTTTCCCGTAATAGCCAGCGCGCCAGATTTGTACTGGTGAAATTGCTCGTCCATGGTTAATATGTTGGCATTGACTAAAAGGAGGTCAACTTTTTTCATTCAATCCCTTTCTGTTATTCCAGTTCTAGTAATGTTTGGCGAATGGTTTCGAATAGAATGTTAATCGCCCAGGATGCCCCCTGAGCACATGGACCGTTGTAAAGATTTACAAATTGGCGATTATCCCCTTGTGTAAGAATGTTAAATGTAACTTTGCTTTCTTCATTGATTTGCTCGAAAATACAATCGACTTGAATTGTGGCTTTTTTTCTTTGAGAATACTTGGTTTGTAGCCTTTTTTGTGGTTGAGCCAGGTTATTAATTAATAATTGGGTTTCAGCGAATGTATTTACTTCTTCTGGCCAATATTCTTCCAGCCCAAAACTGGAAATATCAACCGTGGCCTTTTTTTCTTTGGCAAGAGTAACTACCGCTTTCAGAAGCGTTTCCTCATCAAAACCAAATATTTGTTTCGGGAATGCTGCAACGATTTTTTCTTCGATTTGTGCGATCATTGCATCTGCCTCGTCAATCGAGTTGGCCTTGGCCGTGATACGCACGTCGACAATGCCTGGATGTGCCAGTAAACCTACCGTTGGGTTTGACAGCCTCTCAAAATCGCCAATTGCAGAATCCACGACACTTTCCCCAATTCCGGCTAAATGAATCACGTGTGCCTTGATAATACCCTGCAGGTTGTACTTGCGTTTTAATAACGGAAGAACGGCGGTCTCCATGAGAGTTTCCATTTCTTTTGGAACACCGGGGAGGCAAATCAGAATTTTGTCTCCGGAAATCAAATAAAAAGCCGGTGCGGTGCCTACTGGGTTATGGATGACTTCGGAACCAATTGGTAGGTAAGCCTGCCTGCGATTATTCTCGGTGGGTACAATCAAGCGCTGTAAGAACCTTTGCTCGATTTCTTGCCAGAGTTCAGGATGAAATTCAGTCTGAGTATTAAAAGCAAGGGCAATCGCATCCCGGGTGGGATCGTCTACCGTTGGTCCCAGACCACCGGTAGTGATTACAATACCTGATCGTAAAAGTGCTTCTTTCACCAGATCTGCGATCCTTTGGATGTTATCCCCGACCATGGTGATGCGAAAGAGATCTATATTTACACCTTTGAGTTTCTTAGCCAGATAACGGGTATTGGTGTCCTGAATTTCTCCCAACAAGAGTTCAGTACCAATCGTGATCAATTCAGCCGAAGGCATTTTTCTCCAGGTAAAAAAATCAATTTTATGATTTGTTTAGTTTAACATGAAACAATAAAAAGGCAAGATAGGGTAGAATCGAGAATTGGAGAGTTTGAATAGATGGCTCAAAAAGAGAAAAATCATTACAGGCAAATGATTGGTGCTTGGGGAGAAGACCACACTGCAGCTAATCTGTTTGATCAAGGCATGAAAGTATTGCAACGGAATTTCCGTACTCGGGAAAGTGAAATTGATTTGATCGCAAGCGATGGGGATTCGCTGGTTTTTGTTGAAGTGAAAACCAGGACGAATGATAGTTTTGGTTTCCCGGAGGAAGCTGTGACCGAAGACAAAATGGAACATATATATAGCACTGCGGAAGAATACCTGACAGACAATTTGGACGTAGAAAATTGGCGCATCGACATTCAGGGAAAACCAGGTACAGATGACATTCAGATTGAATGGTTCAAAGATGCCGGCTAATCCTGGTTCCAGAACCGTGTTAGTGATCGTGGGACCTACTGCGGTTGGCAAGACTGATTTGGCTATTGAATTGGCGCAATTGATCGATGGCGAAATAATATCTGCAGACTCGCGTCTGTTTTATCGCGGCATGGATATTGGTACTGCAAAACCAACGGTAGCACAACAAAAAAAAATCCCCCACTATCTCATTGATGTCTCTGAACCCGAAGAGATATGGTCGTTAACTATTTTTCAACAAAAAGTCGCGGGGGTAATTTCACTGATACAGAAGAAGGGGAAACTGGCGATTATTGTCGGGGGAACGGGGCAATATATTCGGGCGATTATCGAAGGTTGGCAAATACCCCCACAACGCCCGGATGAAAAACTGAGAATTGTACTTGAACAATGGGGAACTAAAATCGGTACAGAAGCCTTGCATCAAAAGTTGGAATTGCTTGACCCTGTTGCGGCTGATAAAATTGAAGTCCAAAATATGAGGCGAACGGTCCGCGCCTTGGAAGTAATATTAATGACCGGAAAACTTTTTTCGGAACAACGCACAAAAAAAATACCCGACCAAAAGTTTTGGTTAATTGGCTTGTCTCGACCGCGGCAGGAAATCTATATACGGATTGATGATCGCATAGAAACCATGTTTGCCAATGGATTAATAGAGGAAACGAAAGAATTACTGGATAAGGGATTATCAGCAAATCATCCAAACCTATCAGCGATTGGTTATCGTGAAGTATGTAAATATTTAACAGGTGAACTAACCTTGGAAGAGGCAAAAGTCGAGATGAGAAAGAAAACGCGCAATTTCGTTCGTCGGCAGGCGAATTGGTTTAAACCCGGGGATTCGATGATTCATTGGTATGAGATGGACGGAAACCAGATGGAAAAAATAATTCACGACTTGCGTATAGCGAGAATAATTGAGTAATTAATATGACTGACAAACCATGGTTATCACATTATGACGAAGGGGTGGCTGGAACCTTGGTATATCCGGCGATACCCTTACAGGCATTGTTGACTAATAGTGCTCAAAAGTTTCCTGATCATATATGCTTGCATTATTTCGATCATCGATTCACGTATGAGCAGGTAGTGCAACTTTCCAGGCGAGTGGCCTTTGCTTTGCAAAACATTGGATTGCAACAGGGACAAAGCGTCGGGCTTGTCTTACCTAACATTCCGCAATTTGTTTTTGCTTATTTTGGGGTCTTGATCGCTGGCGGAGTAGTCGTTCCTTTGAATCCTGTGTATACATTGACTGAGTTGGAGGGGCAGTGTAAACAAGCAGAAGTTCAGTGGATTATTGGATGGGAACCACGTAAAAAAGTTCTGCAGCAGTTGACGAATGATTTACGACTCCAAACTTTGATATTGACCAATGATGCTGATCTAGATGGTGTTTCTTCTTTTCAGGAGGATAAACAAAAAAAGAAAAACGAAAGAGAATTGTCTTTCTCTATGTTTTTGTCTTTTTCGCAGAATGGACGGGAAGAGCGTGTAGTTTCGACTAATTCGACTGCTGTCCTTCAATTCAGCGGTGGAACAACTGGATCATCCAAGGCAGTGAATACATTGCATCGGAACCTTGTGGCCAATACTCTACAATTTCGGGAATGGTTAAGGTGCTTGGCCGATGGTCAAGAGCATTTTCTCGCCGCCATTCCCCTTTCTCATGTCTATGGGATGGTGATTGGATTGAACGTAGGTTTAGCGATGGGGGCTACGATTCACTTGATTCCTGATGCCAGGGATGTCCAGGCGATTTTGCGGATTATTCAGGATCAAAATATCAGTTTTTTTCCTGGCGTGCCTGCGATGTTTTATGCCATCAATCAAAATCCGGACGTAGTAGCGAAGAAATATCAATTGAATTCGATCAAAGCGTGCATTTCAGGTTCTGCTCCCTTGCACCCGGATATTCGCCGAGATTTTGAGGCACTAACTGGTGGGCACTTGGTTGAAGGGTACGGGCTTTCAGAAGCGCCGACTGCGACTCATTGCAATCCCATCGAGGGCGAGAACCGCACTGGATCGATCGGGCTTCCATTGCCGGATGTAGATTGCAAGATAGTTCCCATTGCCGGTTCACCCGAGGGAATTGGTGAATTATGGGTCAAGGGACCGCAGGTAATGTCAGGTTACTTCAAACAGGAGAAAGAAACTGAATCAGCATTAAAAGAAGGGTGGCTAAGAACCGGGGATACTGGACGTATGGACAAAGATGGATATTTCTATTTATTGGGTAGAAATAAGGAACTGATTAAAGTAGGAGGATTCCAGGTCTGGCCGCGTGAAGTAGAAGAAGTGTTGATGCAGCTTACTGAGATCCAGGAAGCCGCTGTTGCTGGGATTCCTGATCTTTCCAAAGGAGAATTGGTCAAAGCCTGGGTTGTTCTGCGTGATGGGCAGAGTTTGGACCAGGAGAAGATCAAATCATTTTGCAGGAATTATTTGGCTCCCTTTAAAGTACCTGCAGAAGTAAAATTCGTAAAATCACTTCCCAAAACTCCAGTCGGGAAAGTAATGAAAAGGGAATTGATTAATATCAAATAAGAAATCGGGAGCAATTGAGCTCCCGATGATATTAATCTTCAACGATTGACGGTGTACCCGGATTGTGTGGGGTTGGTGGGGGAAATATCTTTTCAAAATCATCACGAGAAAGGGTTTCCACTTCTAATAGTTTTTGGGCAACAGCATCGAGGCGGTCGCGATACTTGGTCAGGATTTCGCGTGCTCTTACGTATGCTTTTTCGACCAGGTCGCGTACTTCTTTATCGATTTTTTCTGCAATTGCTTCAGAATAATCACGTTGTTCACTGATTTCGCGGCCGAGGAAGATGAGTTCTTCTTTTTGACCATAAACCATCGGACCCAATTCTGTACTCATACCCAGGCGGGTGACCATGGTCCGGGCCAATTTGGTAACACGTTCGAGGTCGTTTGATGCCCCTGAAGTAATATCGTTAAAAACGATTTCTTCAGCGACACGACCTCCAAGTAGTCCAGTCATTTCAGCCATTAACTTTTTGCGCGGCATTAATGTCGAATCTTCCACTGGAAGTGCAAGTGTAAAACCTCCGGCCATTCCACGTGCGATGATTGAGACTTTTTGAACCGGATCTGACTCCACAATTGCATTCATGACAACAGCATGGCCGGCTTCATGATATGCAACGATACGTTTTTCATTAGCAGAGATCAAACGGCTCTTGCGTTCTGGGCCTGCAATGACACGTTCGATAGATTCTTCGAATTCAGATTGCCCGATGTTGGTACGATTACGGCGGGCAGCTAGAATGGCAGCTTCATTGACCAAGTTTTCGAGATCCGCACCGACGAAACCAGGGGTAGATTTGGCGACCACACTTAAATCCACATCAGGGGCGATCGGTTTACCTTTAATATGAACTTGAAGAATCGCTTCTCGACCTTTCATGTCCGGGCGGTCCAGAACGACCCGACGGTCAAACCGACCGGGGCGTAACAACGCTGGATCAAGAATATCGGGGCGGTTGGTCGCGGCCATAATGATGACGTTCGTATCTGTATCGAAACCATCCATCTCGACGAGCATTTGGTTCAAGGTTTGTTCGCGCTCATCATGACTTCCACCAAGTCCAGCGCCTCTTTGACGACCCACAGCATCGATTTCATCTACAAAGACGATGCAGGGCGAGTTGCGTTTTGCTTGGTCAAATAGATCTCGAACACGGCTCGCACCGACGCCTACAAACATTTCAACGAACTCAGAACCTGAGATGGAGAAGAAAGGAACGCCTGCTTCACCAGATACTGCTTTGGCAAGCAAAGTCTTTCCTGTTCCTGGAGGACCTACGAGTAATACGCCTTTTGGAATACGCGCACCTAATGCAATAAATTTCTGCGGTTCGCGCAAAAATTCGACCACCTCTTTTAATTCTTCCTTGGACTCGTCTACACCGGCTACGTCAGCAAATGTCACTGTTGGATGATCCCCAGAGAACATTCGTGCCCGCGATTTTCCAAAGGACATGGCCGCATTATTGCTTCCTTGTGCCTGTCTGAAAATAAAAAAGAAGAGCACGCCCAGTACGAGGAAGGGTAAGAAATAAAAGACACTATTAAGAATATTTAACCATTCGCTGGGAGCTTGCACATCTATTAATAGTTTGTTCTCGTTGTCAGGTGAAAGTTCAGCGGGGGTTACACCCAAGGCAACTAATTGATCAACAAGAGTAGTATTTGATTCTTTTGTCGAAGTCTTAATTGTCCCATCTGGATAGGTTATTGTAAGTTTGTCTTCTTCAACGGTAATCTTCGATATGTTTCCATGGATCACCTCACTGGCAACTTGATTGATGGTTAAGACACTATTGGCGCTTGATGAATTGTGAAAGCCAAAAATCACCAATACAATTATTGCAATGAAGAGGAGAACATATACTAAATACGACTGTGTACGTGAATTCACTTATTCCTCCAAACCAAGTCAGTACTTTTCTGACCTTAGTTGTGAAGATTATACCAATCTATATAACCCAATACTAGGTTGTGTAAGGGCGTTTTGAGAAGATTAATAAATTTCTTATAACCCTTTATAAAATAAAAATTTGGGTTGTGAATAAGGTCTCTGTTATTTCTTTTCAAAGAGATCGGTTAGGGGATGGCAAATGCCACAGCCGATTTCAGGAACTTTTACATCAGAGTATGATCTTGTACAGAATGCAGAAACGGTAACTTGTCTTTTTAGTCCAAACCGTTTTTTCTTTATTGTGGGGGTAAGTAACATTGTAGAACAGGCATTGGCGCGTTTGATTGCCGGAACCGGGCAAGTCTGGCAAAGGTCTGCTGTCCAGCGTTGACTTCCAGTCTGATTCCCGATCAATCGGCATTCCTCAAATTGCTTGCCGCGATAGTAATCTCCGTAAAAGAATGGACATTCGATTCCTGATGGAGTTTTCATAAGATCACCAATTATAAAAATGTCCCCGCAAAGGGGACAATAAAGCTTTTGTTTTTCTCAAACCCGGGTTACGTATTCACCCGTACGCGTATCGACGCGAATCTTATCGCCAGTACTGACAAAATAAGGAACATTGACTTCATAACCAGTCTCAGTGGTTACTCTCTTGGTAACACCGGTTGCAGTATCACCCCTTACAGCGGGCTCAGCATAAGTAACGGCAAGGTCAACAGTAGTTGGTAGTTCAATGTCAAGTGGTTCGTTGTTATAAAAGGTTAATTTAACTTCCATCTCAGGTTTTAGAAAACCGGAATATTCACCGATGATGGAAGATGGAATTGCGGGTTGTTCATAAGTCTCAAGATCCATGAAATAATACAGTTCGCCATCGTTGTAAAGATATTGAACATTATGGAAATCCAACCTTACGTCTGGAATTCGTTCGCCGGATGTGAAGGTTTTCTCAAGGGTGGCTCCACGTCGGAGGTCCCGAGCTTTGATTCGAATGGTCGCATTTCCACGTCCAGGTTTGTTAAAAGAGTATTCGAGTACCCGAAATAGATTTCCATCTAATTCAAAAACAACACCTTTACGCAGGTCATTTACATCAATCATCTTGAAACCTTTCTGTCTGTCGCAATTTAATCTTATGAATTATAGCGCAGGCATAGTAGACTGACAAGGAAACAAAGGAAACAAAAGGATTGGGGCATAGGGGTGGATGCGATAACTACGGTTCCCGAGAGTATTTTAGTAATATCGGGCCGAGAAGATCCAACGCCCACGAGAAAAAAGTCTCGAGTAAAGGGGAAAGAATTGTATAGAAAGGGATATAAGCATAGCGGCGCGGATGGAGTATCAATGACCAGGTTTTATTAGCTACCCGTTCTGCTGAAATAGCCAGACTTTCAGCGGGGATTCGACTACCATTTTTGTATTCTGCAGCATGATTAAAAAAATCGGTCTTTACGGGGCCAGCTCGTAATACAGAGGTGGTTAGCCGGGTTCCGCGTAATTCACGAAAGAGCGATGTGGTAAAAGAGTCTAGATACGACTTTGACGCGGAATAAAGTGCCACTCCTTGTTCGGGGAGTTTACCGGCAATGGAACCAATATTGATAATCCTTCCGACTTTCAACTTGAGCATATCCGATAACAAAAGTGAGGTGAGATGTGTTGGAGCTTCGATATTCAATGCCAGTAAGTCATTGGCAATTTCCCACGGCATCTTGGAAAAGTAGCCGTACCAGCCTATCCCTGCATTATTGACCAAAATATCTGGAATTCCTACATCTTTTTTTACAACACTTACCAGTTCGACACGGTTTTCACTCTTGGATAGATCAAAGGCATAATAATATACAATGCCACCTCTGGATTTAATTAAATTAGCGAGTTCACTTAATTTCTCCAAACGGCGTGCAACTAAAATTACCCTCATCCCTTCCGAAGCAAATTTTAAAGCAATTGCTGCACCAATCCCTCCTGAAGCCCCTGTGATTAAGGCCGTTTTGTTATTCCAAGATTGATTCATAAGAAATATTCAGTTATTTCTTTTGCGGAACCATTTGTTTTTCTTGCCACCATTTTACGGTGTCTGTTATCGTTTCTTTTAATGATCTGGGGTGATAGCCTAAAACATTGCGAGCTTTATCGTTTGTGATCACTGCATTCGTGTGCAAAGTTTCAATGCTGTAAGTCGTCAACCGAGGTTTGACTTTTTTTAGAACGTAATAAAATTGAGTAAATCTTGCTGCCAGAACTGCTAATTTTGTGGGAATCTGTATGAAAGTAGACTTGAGGTTAACCAACTCTTTTACCATGTGCCAGATATCAGCAACTCGAACCAATTCTCCTGAGAGAATGTAAATCTGCCCGACAGTCCCGCGGTCCCGTGCCGAGATAATTCCTTGAACTACATCACGAACGTCCACAAAGTCATAATTGCCCTCTATCAAAAAGTCAACTTTATGGATCATCCATTCCTGGATTAGGATACCCAATTCAGAGCCTTTATAATCATAAGGTCCGATGACGCCAGTAGGACAGACGATCACGGCGGGTAAGCCTAGTTTTACTTCTGCCAGAACTGCCAATGTCGCTTCAGCTTTAGACCGGTCGTAAGCAGCTATGGTCGAGTCTGGATCAATTGGGATTTGTTCATCGATCACGATGCCAAATGGCATCCGTTTAAATGCATGGATGGAACTTGTGTAGACGAAACGTTTTACCCCGGCAACGCGGGCAGCTTTTACCATATTTCGAGTTCCATTGACATTGACATCGTGTACGACTGGATCCTGTCCGGGCATGATTGAGATAATTCCGGCAAGATGAAATACATTTTCGATGTCTTTTAGAGCAGGTTGCAGCGAATTTTGATCTAAAACATTTCCTTCGTAAATTTCTACTGATAAACCTTCAAGAGGGCATAGATCCTCTCCTGGCAGGACTAAAACCCTGACCTTTTCTCCCCTTTTTAAAAGTTCTTTCACTAAAACGTTGCCTATGTGGCCAGTAGCACCGGTGACGAGGTTCATTTGATCTCCTTTTGTAATCCGGTCAGGATTTTTTCCAAACCAAAGTTACTCATTTTTGGCCAATCTTCACCATGCGGTTCAATCATGCATTGAAGGATCAAACCCATGGCAAAGGCCATTATTAATCTTGAAGAAAAGTGCGTGTTGCTTTCCTCCGAAATGCTTCCTTCGGCGATCCCATGCTTAAAAATGTCTTCAAAAAAGGCAAGATATTTATAATAAGGTGCAATTATTTTCTCTGAAATGGTGGAATCCCTCATGGATTGCATCCAGACTTCCAGGAACATTGAAATTTGATCTGATTCAGTAAATATTAGATTCAGATTGGATGCCATCAACTTTAATTGGTCAAACGTCGAGGGAGTCTCTTGTTGGATTCTGCGAAAACTGGCATCGATTTCTTGCAACCAACTATCAAGCAGTGTAATAAAGAGTTCGTGTTTACTGGGAAAATAATGGTAAAAAGCACCCTTGCTGATATTTGCTTTTTCACAGATCTGGGCGACACCAGTCGTGTCATACCCTTGCTGAGAAAATAACAAATACGATGTAGATAATATTTTCTCTTTTGTACCTTGATTTCTAGGTTGCATATCATTCACCTGTAGACCGACCGGTCAGTCTAATATTAAAGTACGGAGAAAGAATCTGTATGTGCCTAAAGGTAGAGAAAAGGCATAAAAAGAGGTAGAACCAAAAAGCGGTCTACCTCTTTATGTTAATATGTGAAGTTTAATTATCTATCCAGTTTGGGTTCTATTAATCCAAAATTGCCATCACGACGTTTATAAAGTACATTAATCAAATTGGTATTCACATTGAAAAAAATGAAAAAATCCTCGTGCGCAATTAATGCCATTTGCTCAATCGCTTCATTTTCATCCATCGGTATTAAGGTAAAAGATTTCCGCCTGACAATTAATGATTTTATCTGGTCATCTGTTGGTGCCGGTTCGCTGGAAATATTTGAAACAGATATTCCATCGCCACGTCCGCGATTTCTTTTCCCCTTGAATCTTTCGATTTGCCGCTGCATCTTGTCTGCAGCCTTATCAATTGCAGTCATCAGGTCAGAGCCGCTTTCTTCCGATCTTAATGAGAAGTTTTTACCTTGCAAAGTGAATTGGGCAACGTCACGATCTTTTCGATTTCGGATCGCTTTTGAAGAAGAGAGTTCGATGCGAGTTTCTTCAACTTCAGGAAGAATTCTTTCCAATCGGGATACTTTTTTATTGATGTATTCTTTGATTTGGTCACCTAATTGAAGGTTTTTCGATGAAATTTCAACTTTTTGAGCCATTGTTTCCTCCTCGATTCATTTTAATATTTGAATTGGAACACCAGCTTGAAAAAGTCTATTGGACATATTTCATGGTACGGGCTAGGCTAAGGCAATATATTTTGATTCAACCAGCTTCTTTCAGAGATTGTGCACAAGAAATCATGGTTGCTCCAGTAGTTACGATATCATCTACCAATAAGACTTTCTTACCTTTAAGTGTAGCAGAATTTCCTAAAAATGCACTTTGTAAATTCTTAAATCTTTCATCGTGCGATAAATTTACCTGTGTTTTAGTCTCCTTGATTCTGGCTAAAGAGTTTTAAACCAGAGATTTGTTCAGAGCTATCGCAATCGGTCTTGAAATAGCTACCGATTGATTATAGCCACGAGTTTTCTTATGTTCTTTGCTGATGGGCATTGGAATGATCAGATCGAGATCCCATTGGTTATTTTGGATGATTTCGATCAAAGGGAGAAAAAAGATGTATCCAAGCTCTAAATCACTCTCATATTTTAGTTTATGTAGCGCTTTTCTTAAAGGGCCTTCGAATTCTGCCCATGAACGCAAGGCATTGTAAGCAGGTGTGTTAGTCTGGCATTCTTAGCAGATCTTATTATTTTGAATTGGATAACCACAGATCTGGTAATAGTTGCCTGAAATTTTACGTACGTTTTCACGATATTCTGTGCACAATATTTCGCCTGGTTTTCCACATCCAGCACAGGAAGGGGGATAAACAAAATCTACCATATTCAAAAACCAACGGTAGATTTGGTAATCCAATGTTTTAGGTAAAAGAGAGGTGAGAAAAGTTCAACCGCCAAATAAACCTGATTGCATGATCGAAATAACGGCTGGGGTCATCAGAACCAAGAGCAAAGAGGGAAAAATCAGCAAGACCATAGGAATTAACATTTTAATTGGCGTTTTATGTGCTTCCTCTTCTGCCATTTGCCGACGTTTTACACGCATTTGGTCTGATTGGATACGCAGAACTTTCGCCATGCTGACACCCAACATTTCACTTTGAATAACGATTGCCACGAAGCTTGTCATTTCTGTGATATCGATATTATTAGCCATATCTTTTAATGCTTCACGGCGAAGCTTGCCCAGTTGAATTTCCTGAATGACACGGGAAAATGCATTTGACAAAGGAGATTCCCATTTTTCAGAAACTTTTACCATGGCGGCATCAAAACCAAGACCCGCCTCGACGCATATAGTCAACAAATCAAGTGCATCTGGCAATGCTCTTCTCACGGATTTTTGCCGTCTGGTGATCATCATAGATAAATAAATTTGTGGGAGGAAAAAACCAAGAAAAAATCCAAGGATGGAAAATAATATTTTTCCGCCCAAAGATGTCGTATTGAGTAAAACTGAAGAGACTAAAATCATCAAAGCGCCTAATCCGATTGCGCATACAAATTGCAGGGATAAGTACGTTGAAGGGTCAAGCCGGGATGGGCTACCTGCTAATTCCAGCTTGCGAGAAACCGAAGTTAACCAGTTCTGCGGTGTAAATCGGATGGCAAATTCACCTAATCTTCGGGCAATTGGTAGCATGACCCGTTCAGAAAACGGCTGAGACATTTCAATCTGTTCAAGATCAAGCTGCTCGCTGGATTGACTGATAGTATCCAGGCGATCATCGATTAATCGTTCTGTTTGAACCTGAGGATTTCGGATACCAATTATCACCAATGTGAAAGCGACTGCGAGAATTACCCCAACTATGATAACGATTACTAGCATTTGCCTGCTCCAGGAAAATTAAACATCTATTTGCGCCATCTTTTGCATAACAATGTAACCCAAGACGATCAAAACGGTCGCTCCCCCCAATGCGATATAACCGCAGGGGATTGGTTTATTTGAATCCGGCGAGACTAATAACATAATATAAGGTCTGTTTAAGACGTAAAGTAATAAGACAACTAACACAGGCAGAACAGAAAGAAATGATCCGGAATACTTCTGTTGAGCAGTGAGCACTCGAATTTCACCTTTTAGTTTTACCCGATCGCGAATGGTAAAAGAAATTGTTTCCAAGATTTCAGCTAAATTACCACCGACCTCGCGCTGTACATTCATTGCCGTGATAACTAGATCGAGATCATCACTTGGAATACGTCGTAAAAGATTTTCCAGAGCTTTTTCAGTAGTCACCCCTAATTGTATTTCTTGGACGACCCGACGAAATTCATCACTGATAGGGGCAGGTAGTTCTTTACTGACCGCTTCCATGGCCTGGAGTGTGGAATAGCCCGCACGAAGACCATTTACCATCAGACTGAGCATATCCGCAAGTTGGTCATTGAACTTAATTAATCTGCGACTTTGTTGAGACTTAACATACATTCTCGGGAGGAAAACACCGAATACCGCACCGGCTACAGCCAATAACCAAGAACTTGATCCGATATAGAAAGCTATAGTAGCAACTAAAAACGAACTGATCACCATCAATGCTACGTACTCACCTGGTTTGAATTTTAGGTCAGCGCGCGCCAGATCGCGGGCGATTTGGTCACCAAAGTTTGATCTTTCAACTCGTTTGGTTAACCACTCTGTAACAGGTGTGGGAGCACTTTTCTTGGTCTCATCCACCAGAACAGTGGGAGCTACATATTCACCGATCCGTTCTTCCTCTTCTGATCTTTGGCTTGAAATTGTTAGAAAAATACCAATCACCAGAAGGATTAGAACTACTGCCCCACCTACCCAGAGAACAAGTATTGGATCCATAATTATTCCTGATTTAAACCCTTTTTGAACCAATCCCAAAGACTGATGGAGGTAAATGAATACCGGCAGCTTCGATTTTTTCCATGAACTTGGGTCGTAAGCCAGAGGGTCGCATCCGACCGATTACTTTGTTATTTTCAAAACCGACCTGCTCGAATAGATATATATCTGTCATCGTAATAATTTCGCCTTCCATGCCGCTTACTTCGGTGATATTAACTACTTTACGCGTACCATCGCGCATTCTTTCTTGATGCACGATCAATTCTATGGCTGAACTTACTTGTTCGCGAATTGCCCGGATCGGCATATCCAACCCGGCCATCATAGTCATAGTTTCGAGACGAGCCAGAGTATCGCGAGGACTATTGGAGTGAAGCGTCGTCATAGACCCATCATGCCCGGTGTTCATTGCTTGTAGCATATCCAGGGCAGCCTCATCGCGAATTTCCCCAACGATAATTCGGTCTGGGCGCATCCGCAATGCATTGACCACGAGGTCGCGAATTGTAATTTCGCCTTTCCCCTCAATATTAGAAGGGCGAGATTCCAATGTAACGACATGATCTTGCCGCAACTGAAGCTCGGCTGCATTTTCGATGGTAACGATACGTTCATCAGATGGTATGAAACCAGAAAGTACGTTTAACAAAGTTGTTTTTCCCGAACCGGTACCGCCTGAGATGACAATATTAATTCTAGCCTTTACGCAGGCATCCAAAAAAGTAATGGCTTCTGGTGTGATTGATCCAAATTGCACCAATTGGTCTAGTGTGAAAGGGTTTCGGGAAAATTTACGAATGGTCAAGACTGGGCCAACGAGCGAAACAGGTGGAATAATGGCATTTACACGCGAACCATCTGGTAGACGAGCATCGACGTATGGACTGGATTCATCAATACGCCGTCCTAATGGAGCCACGATACGCTCGATGATACGCATGACATGTTCATTATTTTCAAATGATAAGGGTACTTTCTGTAACTTCCCCCGACGTTCGACGTAAATATTCTTGGCTCCATTTACCATGATTTCAGTTACAGTATCATCCTCAAGAAGAGGTTGCAGGGGACCAAAACCAAGAATCTCTGCCGAAATTTGTTCGAAAAGCCTTGCCTTTTCTGATCTTGAAAGAACAAAGTTTTCTTCAATTAATATTTGGTCAAATAGATCCTGAATTGTTTTTCTGACTTCACTTACTTTGGTCACGTCCACGCTTGGATCAATTTCGGAAAGGAGTTTAGTCTGGACCCTCGTTTTTAGATCCTGGTAAGTTTCTTGATTTGTAGGACCGGGATTTGAAAGAATACGTCGGGATTGTGGGTTGGTTGTATTATTTTGAGACGGCGTGGAAAGCCCAATTGGAGAAGCATTGGGAGTGGGAGGGGTTTGCTCGCCCGATTGAATTCGTTTTAAGATTGACATTCTTCGTTATCCTAATCTTGCAACTAAGCAGATTCCCCGGATTTCTTTATTTTTTCGTGAATAGATTCGGCGAGCGAAAGAATCGCTTTTGCAGCAGGAATGCTTCTATTATCGATCATAAACGGAATACCGCGATTTACTGAATAGTTGACTGCACGTTCTTCGAAAGGAATGGCAACCACGATTGGTTGCTTAAGGCTTTCACCAATTCTTTCTGGGGATATTGAAATTCGTTTATCGTACCGATTCATTACAAAAATAATTCGTTCACGCCCAATACCAGACGCATCAGCCAATGATAAAAATTGATTTGTATTCTTAATGGCGGGAATATCTTGAATTGTAACCAGAACGATATAATCTGCAACATCCAAACAGGTTTGTACTACTTCACTTAGGTAAGAGGCGGTATCGATAAGGATATAATCATACATGCCACGCATGTAATCTAAAATTTTCGAGAACGGTTCACCAACGCCAGCATCGACAAATTGGCTTTGGTTAGGTGCAGCCAAAATATCGATCCCTGTGGCTTTATTCTTGAGTAAAACGTCTGTGATTATTTCAGCATCGAGATCGTTTACCCGATCTATCAAGTCTAATGCATTGTTTTTTCCGTGCTCGTTAAAAAAAACGGCGATATCACCAAACATCAAATTGGAATCTACCAATACAACCTTATTATTTGATTCCTTCAAAGCAATGGCAAGATTGGCAGTGATTGTTGTTGTCCCACAGCCACCCTTAGGACTGTAAACGACGATTATTTTTCCCGAAATAGCAGGGTTAAATCCCCCGGCTGCTGATGGTAATGGCCCAGTAGACCCATACGCCTGCGTAGATTTGGCTCTTTCTTCCTGTGCCATCAATCCTGCTCTACCAATGGCAGAAGTCAACTCATCAATTAATGGTGGTTTGGTCAAGAAATCACGGGCGCCAGCTAACATTGCACGGCGCATATAATTTGAATCGCTTTGAACAGAGAGAATAACTACTTGTACGAATGGGACCTTTTTACGAATGGTTTCAGTCGCAGTTATCCCATCCATGTCAGGCATATTAATATCCATGATCATCACATCGGGCTTGAGTTTTTGAGCTGCTTCTATAGCTTCAAGTCCTGTCTTGGCAGTACCAATTACTTCAATATTGGAATCAAATTGAAGCATTCGCAAGATCATTTCTCGCGATTCATCGGTATCGTCAACAACTACAACAGTGGTTTTCTTTTGCAGCACAAGGACTCTCCAAAATGATGATGTTTACTTGCTATTACTGCTAGGGTTGTGAAATGATGAAATCATTAAAGGTTGGGAAAACCAACTTGTCCACTCTTGGATTGGTCGAATAGGGTACTTTGGCAGGAGATGGAATATTTTTCTGATCCATTACATATTGTAATGTTACCGGATCTGTTGTGATCGTGCTCGTATCCCCGGCCGACCGTAGGGCTAAAGATAACGTAGTCCCTGAAAGCTCTAGATAGTTAAGAATGACAGTATCTTGTGGGGAGAGGATTAAAGTCACCGAGCCTGGATAGGTAGATCCGGTAGGTACGGGAGTACCGGATTGGTTGGTTGTATTAACGATCGGAGTGGGTTGTATGGTTGTGCCACTATCCGTGACAATTGGGAAAGTGCCAACCTTTAGCACTTCCGCATCTTGAATGATTGTCTGGCAAACCATGCGACTGCGCTGTTGTTCGGATGGAATTACATAAATCGGGTCATTTGTGGTGGGTTCTAGCTCATAACGACCTTGAACTGGGTTGGTTTCAACAGGTTGAATAAGCATTGAGCTTGTAGGTGGTATGTTCTGCGTAACAACTTGGCCGCTCTTATAAGTGAGTGCTGTTTCATTGGGCAGGATCGTTTGATAGGAAGTGTCAACATCTACCAAAAGCATGCAGCCAACAACCATTACATGATCACCTTGTTGCGGAGCATAAGCAACAGCAGTCTCGGGGCTGATGGCGATTGAAAAAGCCGTCATCCCTGTGGGGATATCAAAAGAAGCAAGCGATCCTTCGTTTTCGTGAAAGACCATGCTGGTAGTCAACGGAACACCCGGATCGATGGTATATTTTGCTTTTGTACCAACAGCATCTGCAATTTTTCCGAAGAAAGTATCTGCAGGCATTTGATTCTTGGGATATTTGATTGTTGTAAGATAGTCAGAGGTGATTAAAGTACCCCTGGGGATTGTTTGCGAGGCAACGACGATGTCCACTAATTCCACATTGGGTGTGGCAGTTTGAGCCGAGTTAGCAGAATTTCCTGAGCCTTGTTTTGAGGTTAACAGAATGTACACAAGGGCTAATCCTACGATCAGGATTAAAGTGATGATTATGATTATTCTACCGGCACGTTTTTTTTGTGTTGCCATTAGACCCTCCTGCTGAATTCCATTCAAATGAATACTATTTTATTATACGGCAACAGATGAAAAAAAAACAAGAATATTATGAAATGTGCCTTACAAATAAGAAAGGCTCTGGATGTCCAGAGCCTTTCTTATTTGTAAGTTTCAGGAATTAGCTACCAAAACCATTGGTACCCAGGCTACTGCTGATGCTGCTGAAAATATTAGAGATCTGTGGGCCAAGAACTCTAAGGACCACGATAACAACAACTGCAATCAAAACGAGAATCAATGCGTACTCAATTAAACCTTGCCCTTTTTGTTTCTTTGCGAATAACATAATTAATCACTCCTTTCAAGAAATTTGTTAACCTAATTATACGGTTTTATAACTGGAATTCAATAAACTTACATTACAAATACCTTACAATTTGGTCACTGCTCATAGCTGTACATTAACCGACCGTGTTCAACCAACTGCCAATAGTATTGTAGGCTCCGTTAATGCTGGGCCCAAAGAGCCTGAGCGCTACAACCACGACAACTGCGATGAGAACGAGAATCAGGGCATATTCGATAAGTCCCTGACCGCTTTCTTTTTTTTCAAATAACATAAAGACCTCCAAAAATGACGCACGAATGAATGAATAAAATAATTATAGGGTACGGTTTGCTGAATAAATTAAAAAATACATTACAAATACTTAACAAGTTTGATCATCATTTTTAAACTATCAGAAATATTTTGAATTTGAAATCAAAGGGATTTAGGAGAATAAGTGAGTTTTTCACCTTCTCGAGATGAAAAAGATTGAAGAAAGTGTTGAAAATCTCACTATCAAAATGAAATAAATCCCTCGAATTATATTGCTTCTTTTTTTTGAACCATACGTATACAATATAAATTGATGAAATGAGCAAATCAGTTATACTGAGAAAGAATTATTTGGAGGAAAAATGGGCGATATTTATGAGCATGTTGTTTCCCAGGATGATATTTTCAAAAAGATTTTATCCAAAATCCCGGGTTTTAAAGGCTATTTTGAAAGGACTGATCGCAGAGCTGCGGACAAGTTACTCAGGGAGCTCATTGCGGACAAATTTCAAGAACAGTGGAATCGATTATCTTCAATTCAACGAGATATGATTAAAGCCGGTAATATTGATATCATTGATGACGTTGAGGCAGCCTCGATAAAATTACGGACTTTCGTTGATCGTGTGCGTACTGCAGCTTATGGGTATGCCGGTTTTTTTGATTCGGTTAAAATTAACGAGAATGAACTTTCACAGCTCTATCAATATGATTTGACATTATTGACCTCGGTTGATGGAATTACATCTGCAATTGATAACCTGGAAGCTTCTTTGGATACAGATGGATTCCCGGCAGCAGTCAGGAATACTGTCCAAAAAGCGCAAGACAGCATTGACGCATTTAATAAACGTGCAGAATTATTGAAAATGGGTCAATGAATCCGGCTAAATAATTGAATATATATGAAAGGAGTTAGGAAATGGCTCGAATTTTTGATGTAATTGAATATCCAAATGAAATGACCGATGAGTTGGTGCATCGTTTCCCAGAAGAGGGAGTAGCTGATTTACGAATTGGGTCCCAGGTGATCGTTCGCGAATCTCAACGGGTCGTTTTCATGCGCGACGGGCAGGCTTTGGATACATTCGGCCCTGGGCGGCATACGATTGCTACTGCCAATATTCCCTACTTGATCAATTTTATTGGCAAGGCGTTTAATGACCGCACTCCATTTACTGCGGAAGTCTATTATATTTCTGTGAAAGAGTTCCCGGACAGAAAGTGGGGAACTGCCCAGCCAATCATCGTTCGTAATCAGGGGATTGGTCTTGGAATTGCTTTGCTTACCGGTTATGGGACGTATAGTTTTCAGATTGGTGATCCACAGCAATTTTTGATCCAGATCGTTGGGGCAAAAGCCTCTTACGGACTTTCAGACATTGAAGATCGTTTGCGCACGATGTTGCTTTCGAAAATTCAAGACGTCCTGGCTGAGACTGGAGCCAAGAAAAACGTTCTTGAAATGATTGCACTGACTGAAGAATTGGGAACTGCCGTTCGTGTAAAGGCAAGTGATGATTTTTCCGCTTTGGGACTAATTCTGAAATCATTTTACATTGGTAGTCTTAAGCCTTCAGATAAATCAGCCGAGGAATTGCGCTCCATGGGTATGTTGGACATGCAGACTTATGCACAATTACAGGCTGCTGATGCAATGCGTGAGGCTGCCAACAATCCGAATGGTGGCGCGGGTTTGACCGCTGGAATTGGAGCAGGTTTAGGCATTGGGAATGTACTGAACCAATCTCTACAGGGGATAAGTTCGAATCAGGCAGCACAGCAACAGGCGACCCAAAACAACGGAGTTGCTGCCTCTGTTATGCAAATGGTAATGACTCCTGCCGAGGCAGCAGCAGTATTACGCGTTTCAGAGGCGGATGTATTATCTGCTATAACCTCTGGAGATTTAAAGGCGAAAAAGATTGGAGATTCATATCGGATAAGCAAGGAATCTTTGGACGCATATCTTCGCAGTTAACAAAATAAATTATCAAAAAAGAACCTTCAAGAACCGGTTTTTGTTCTTGAAGGTTCTTTTGTATAGTAAAATTTGATAGGTGTTTACTCAAGATTCTACTAGAATAAACTTGATCGAAGAAAAGGCCTGTTTTAGTCGTTGATATACAGATAGAAATAACAACCTGGAATTTAAAATAATAATATGAGTCACTCTGAATGTTATTTTAAAACATACCAAGGAGATTTTGTGTGAAGTTCACACTTCGAAACCTATTTCTTATTATTCTTTTCGCTGGAATTTTGTATTTAACGTTAATTCCAATTTCAGACCCTGATTTTTGGTGGCATTTGCGGACCGGCCAGCTGATCGCTCAGACCTTTACTATTCCGCACACTGATCCTTTCTCCTTCACCAACTTTGGTAAACCCTGGATCACCCATGAATGGTTGACAGAACTATTCATCTTTTTACTTTATCGATTGGGCAGTTATGGTTTGTTGATTATTGCTTTTGGACTCATTATTACTTTTGCTTTTTTCTTCACTTATCTGCGTTGTCCAAGCGAATCTAAACCTTATGTGGCTGGATTTGTACTTTTTCTGGGTATGATTATGTCATTCCCCATTTTTGGTGTTCGCCCTCAGATGATTTCGCTATTATTAACTAGTATATTTTTGTTTTTGCTTGATCGATACAAAAAAACAGGTAAATTACGTTTTATCTTGTTTTTGCCGGTGATTATTTTGCTATGGGTTAACCTACATGCTGGTTATTTTTTAGGTTTGGTAGTCCTTGCGATCTACATTTTTGCCGATTTGATTGAATGGCTGGTATCTAGATTCTATAAAAATGACAGTTTATTTTCACCTAGTTGGAAATCTTTAGTACCATTGACATGCATTTTATTTTTGTGCCTATTTGCTACCTTAATCAATCCAAATGGATATAAGCTCCTAATTTATCCTTTTCAAACATTGACTGACCCAGTCATGCAGCAATATATTCAGGAATGGCAATCCCCAGACTTTCACTCAATGATAATGTTGCCTTTCGCCGTGATGATTTTAGCGCTTATAGGCTTTGGATTGACTGGTAAGCGCCGTATCTCTTTCACCAACATTTTGCTAATTCTTGCGTTTGGCTATGAAGCACTGCATTCCATAAGAAATATTCCGATCTTTGCTCTGGTGGCTATTCCGGTGTTGGCGGAACAAATTAGTTCGTGGGTAAAAATTCAATCTACATCTAAAATTTCCAAACCGATGAAATGGGTTTTTCCAATTTTGGTCATCGGAATTGCTGTATTGCTCGTCCACGACTTTATCCGGGTAAACAATAGTCAAACCGAAACCGTTACAGAGAATTTTCCTCAAGGTGCGGTAAATTGGATTCTGACAAATAAACCTCAGGGACAGATTTTTAATTACTATAATTGGGGTGGATATTTGATCTGGCGACTCTATCCGGAATATTTAGTCTATATCGATGGGCGAGCAGATGTTTATGGAGACGAATTTTTATTGAGTTATGCCAATATCAGTACAAATGCTAACTGGGAACAGTTTTTGGACCACCAAAATATACACTTGGTGATTATCGACCCAACATCGAACCTGGCGAATGTTTTGCGTCAATCACCTGATTGGAAAATATCTTTTAAAGATAAGATCAGTGTGATTTTTACAAAAATAAACGACTAAATTTGCATCTACTAGTCAGTCATAATGATTTGGATGGAATAACCCTTGCAGCCAAAGGATGCGAGGAAATATCCAAAATGTCAGAGAAACTTTATCTTATCAACCTAAAAGACGAAGAACAACAGATATTGTTCGAAATGACCCGAAAAGGCAAAATCAAAGCTCGCCAGATGAAACGAGCGATGATTTTGCTGAAAGCGAACGAGGGTTTGTATGATCCACAGATCATGTCGGCATTGAATGTGAGCCGACCCTGCGTTGAACGAATCCGCAAGCGGTTTGTCTTAGGGGGATTGAAAAAAGCGTTGAATAAAGATCCACGGCCCGGACAGAGACGCAAATTCGATAGTCGAGGCGAAGCTACCTTAATTGCGACAGCTTGCAGCCAGGTTCCAGAAGGACATGAGCATTGGACTCTGCGTTTACTGGCAGGAAAGATGGTTGAACTAGAAGTTGTGGACTCGAGCTCGTATGAAACTATCCGTCGAACGCTAAAGAAAACGAGATAAAACCCTGGCAAAAGAAATGTGGTGCATTCCAGAAGCCAGTGCGGAATATGTGGCTTGCATGGAAGATGTTCTGGATCAATATGAACGATCCTACGATGTCAGTTACCCCCAGGTTTGTTTTGATGAAGGACAGAAACAGTTGATTGAAGAAACTTGTTTGGGATACCCAAGCAAAGCAGGGGACAAGAGAAACTACGATTATGAGTACAAGCGCAATGGTGTTCGCAACTTGAACATACTTTATGAGCCTTTGTCTGGGAAACGGTATATAAGAATCAAAGAACGATATACCATGGTTGATTTTGCACAATGCATGAAATGGTTGGTGGATGTTCTTTATCCAGATGCTGCCCTGATCCGCGTTGTTATGGACAACCTTGGCGCGCATAAACCAGCTTCTCTGTATGAAGCCTTTCCGCCACAAGAAGCATGCCGGATTCTCAAAAAACTGGAGTTTCATTTCACGCCTAAACATGGTAGTTGGTTGGACATGGCAGAAATTGAGTTAAGTATATTCAGGAGAAAGTTGAAGCAGCACATTTCTAGCGAAACCATCCTCGAAAAAGAGGTCCGAGCAATTGTCGATGAGAGAAACGGTATCCATGCGATCATTAATTGGCAATTCCGTACCGATGACGCTCGAATCAAATTGCTTCACCTTTATCCATCCATTTCTGCGTGACTGACTACTACGTCCCCAATCCGCGACGATTAAAATGATTGACAATTTCGTTATGGTATAATTTTTTAGTTATTTCACTTATAAAAAACAGGAGCAACAGTTGGCAGCCAATCCTTTAAATTGGTTAATGGGATTATTCTCATTAGACATCGGAATAGATTTGGGAACTGCAAATACACTGGTAAACGTTCGCGGGAAAGGTATTGTTATAAATGAACCTTCCTGGGTGGTTATCAACAAGCGTACACATGAAACATTTGCGGTCGGTGCTTCAGCAAAGGAGATGGTGGGTAGAACGCCTTTGAATTTTGTCGCAATTAGGCCATTGCGTGATGGCGTTATCTCTGAATTCGAAATCACAAAAGCAATGCTTGAGTATTTTATTGGCAAAGTCCATCAGCAGACTATCGTGCCAATGCCTCGTCCACGGGTTGCAATAGGAATTCCTTCCGGCGCTACTCAGGTTGAAAAACATGCAGTTTATGATGCTGCTATGGCAGCAGGTGCACGAGAAGTTTTTTTGATTGAAGAACCTCGTGCTGCAGCTTTAGGAGCTGGTCTTCCAGTCAGTGATGTTAAAGGTTGTATGATTATTGATATCGGCGGAGGAACTACCGAAATGGCTGTGTTATCCATAGGTGGCGTGGTCGTTTCCCGTTCACTGAGAGTCGCCGGCGATGAAATGGATGAAGATATCATCCAGTATTTACGCAAGAAATACAATCTCTTGATTGGAGAACGTATGGCTGAGCAAATAAAGATCGAAATTGGCTCAGCTTATCCATTGCAAACGGAATTGACTGCAGTGGCTCGCGGTCGAAATTTGATCACTGGGTTACCCGGATCGCTTGAGATTTCTTCGATAGAGATTCGCGATGCAATATCAAATTCCATCCAAATCATTGTGGATACGATTCACGATTTATTGGATGAAGTTCCACCTGAACTGGTATCTGATTTATTGGATAATGGTGTTTGTTTGGCAGGTGGAGGTTCACAGATTCTCGGACTGGTACCAAGATTACGTGATGAATTGAATCTTCGAGTCTGGATCGCTGATGATCCGATGACTTGTGTGGCTCGGGGAACAGGGCTTTTGCTTGAAAACCTTGAGCTTTATGAAAAATTCATCGTGGATTTGGAACAAGTCCATAGTTAGAATCAGAAATTTTACAACTCCAAAATGAAGAAAATATCTACCAGACAGTGGTTTATTGCAATTATCGTTTTAGTTGCTGGGGGGATATTATTACTTGCAATTAGCGGTTACCTGTACGTGATAATTGGGAAAGCTGTCAGTCCGGTTGTTTCGGTTGAATCCTGGGTTTCCAGCCGATACCTTGCCATTTATGATTTTCTTACCGTACCTCGTGATGTGAATACATTAAGGCAACAAAACACAGTATTGGAAGATGAAGTATCTCAACTGCAATCTCAGGTATTGGAATTACAACAACAACAGAGTGAGACAGATGTCTTATATGCTTTATTGGATTTTGCTCGCTCAAAACCTGAGAATAAATATGTTGCCGCTTCAGTAATTGGCAGGGACCCGAGTCCATTCTTGAGTTATATAATCATTGATCACGGTTCTGACGACGGGGTTAGAAAAGGAATGCCGGTGGTGACTCAACAGGGGTTGGTGGGTAAAGTAGACGCAGTAACTGCCACTGCTGCCAGAATTCAATTGGTAACTGATCCAGGATCAGTGGTCAATGTGACCCTTAAAGAAGGAAAAACAGATGGACAGGTTGCGGGTTCCTTAACCGGAGACCTGAGCCTGGAGAGGATTTCCACCAGTGTTAATTTAACCGAAGGAGACTTAGCCATTACCAATGGCCTTGGCGGTACTTATCCGTCAGACATTGTGGTTGGCCAAATCCTTTCGCCAACAAAAGGCGAAAATGATTTATTTCAAACAGCAGCCGTACAGCCGGTTGTGGATTTTGTCAATTTAAAGGCTGTCCTTATCATTACCAACTTTACACCTATAGATATCTCGCCGCTTGTACCAACGACCAACCCTTAAAATGGCTGAGCTATTGTTCTATCCAATTTTAGTATTGCTGTTAATTCTTCAGATGGCGATCGTCCGTCATTTACCATTATTCAACGGTACTGCTGACCTTTTACTATTGTGGCTGGTTTCATGGGGTCTCCAAAACAAAGGGAAGAATGTTTGGATTGGGGCTGTTTTTGTGGCTTTATTGATTTCATTTGTTTCAGCAGTTCCCTGGTATGCTGCTTTTGCTTCCTATCTTCTAGTAGCGGTCATAAGCCGATTTATGAACCGACATTTCTGGCAGAGTCCATTAATTGCGCTCGTGCTGGTCACGTTTATTTGTAGTTTATTTGAATACTTTATCCAATTAGTTGTATTGATTTTTCAAGGAATACCCTTATCCATGTTTGATTCGATCAGGAATGTGATTATTCCTTCAGTGTTCTTGAACCTGGTGATTTCTTTACCGATATATGCACTTGTGTCAGATATGGCTCGTTGGGTATATCCAATCGAGGGGGAGGGATGAAAGTAAATTTAGCAGATGATAAAAGCTCTAAAAAATGGCGATACAGTGTATTTTATATAATTGTCGCCATAATATTTATTTATTTTGGGGTGAAATTATTTGTATACCAGATTATTGATCACAACACTTACCAGGCCGTCGCTGATGATAATAGAACGAAAGTGATCAGTGATCAAACCTCTCGGGGAAAAATAATGGATCGCAATGGATTTATACTGGCTGAAAACGCACCTTCGTATGATGTGGCAATCACTCCAGCAGATTTACCTGCTGACACTGGCTCCCAGGAGGAAATATTCCGTGGGCTATCTGAGTTGATCGATGTCCCGGTGTCGAATGGAGTAGTGACTGACGCAACGGCGAAGTTATTTACCCCGTGCCAAACCGATTTTGGTATAAAAGAAATCGTTGACATTGGAGATACGAACGCCCCATACACGGCAGTGAAAATAAAATGTAATATTGACGAAAATATCGCGATGGTCATTTCCGAAAAGGGGAGTGATTGGTCTGGAGTTGAAATTCAAATTTCACCCGTCCGCGATTATCCAACGGGGTCGTTGACGGCTACAACTGTCGGCTTTTTAGGGCCAATCACTGCCGAGAATAAAGACCAATATGTATCACAAGGTTTCGTCGCTGGTCGCGACAAAGTCGGCTTTGCAGGGGCGGAACACTCACTTGATGGCTTTTTAATTGGACAAAATGGCACCAGAGTGGTTGAAGTTGATAATGCGGGAAAGGAAATTCGCAATCTTGAAACACCAATTACCGCAACTCCTGGCGACAATATAGTTTTAACTATAGACACGCGTTTGCAAAGTGCCGCCCAGAGTGCTTTGGTTTCTGAAATGAAGTATTGGAACACATGGTTAGGAACCATTAAGGATCAAAGTGGTGCAGTAATCGCGATGAATCCCAAAACCGGTGAAATCCTAGCATTGGTTTCTTATCCAAGCTATGAAAATAACCGCATGGCAAATCAAATTCCTGCCTATTACTACAACCAATTGAATCAGGACCCCCTTAAACCACTTTTGAATTATGCAATTTCCTCTGAGGAACCACCAGGCTCAGTGTACAAATTAGGTGCTTCGATTGGCGCTTTGAATGAAAATGTGATTACTCCTGCGCAGGAGATTGCCTGTCCGGGTTCGATCACCGTATTAAATAAATATTCCGCCAATGACCCGGGTTCGTCCACGGAATATGCCAGCTATGATCGAAATGGACATGGAGTATGCGATTTTCTCAAGGGAGTTTCTCTATCGGATGACGTATATTTCTATAAAATTGGTGGAGGATATGATGATGAAGTTCCTAATGGTGGGTTGGGGGCCTGGCGTTTGGAACAATATTCAAGGGCATTGGGTTATGGTCAATTATCCGGCATCGAGTTACCTGGTGAAGTCGCTGGGTTGGTACCCGATCCGAACTGGAAACGCATCAATCAATCTGAGAACTGGTCAATAGGCGATACCTATATTGATACCATTGGCCAGGGCTATGTGCTGGCTACACCGATGCAGGTCCTCGAATCGATGGCTACCATCGCTGATGATGGGAAGCATATGCAACCTACCATTATCAAAGAAATTGATGATGCCAATGGAAATCCGGTTAAAACGTTTGAACCTAAATTACTTTGGGATATTACAAAAGATCCGGTAATAAGTGTACTTGACGATAATGGGAACCCCACCGGAGCCACAAAAGTAGTCGATCCTTGGGTTGTCAAGGAATTACAGACAGGGTTGCGAGAAGTGGTGGTGAGCGGGACAGCAGTAAAGGCTATGGAGGATTTGGAAGCCGCCGGAATATTATCGGCTGGGAAAACAGGTACCGCGGAATATTGCGACGATGTTGCCCAAGCAAAAGGATTATGCATTACGAATAACTGGCCGACTCACTCATGGTATGTGGGATATGCCCCATACAATGATCCCGAAATAGTGGTGGTGGCATTCGTCTACAACGGCGGAGAGGGGGCTAGCGTTTCTGCTCCAATTGTTGAGCAGGTACTTCAGGCTTACTTTGACCTGAAGGCGGCAGATATTTCAAATGGAACCTCAAATTGGTAATTTTTTATGGGTGAATCGTGAGCGAAGAAAAAATCCAAATAAAAGGGATAAGTGAAGGCTTGTTAGTAACTCTCCGAGGGGATCGATGGAAGGATGCTCAGGAGCTTATCATTTCAAAGATAGATCAAAAGGCGGAATTTTTTCAAGGAGCAAAGATTGTTGTCGATGTGGGCGAATTATCCCTCAAAGCTGCGGATCTTGGAAAGTTGCGCGATGAACTCTCTACCAGGGGAATTTCACTCTGGGCTGTTTTGAGTCGTTCTGAAACGACACTAAATACTGCACAAATGCTTGGCTTATCTACGAACCTTGGTGTTCATCAGAATGTTCAAAAACAAAAAAAGGGGAGTACAGTCTTTGAGGGAGATTCGGCAGTTTGGGTGGAGAAAACGCTTCGCGCAGGTTATAAGGTTGAAACGAAATGTCACGTCATAGTGATGGGTGATGTTAACCCTGGAGCTGAGATAATTTCTGCCGGTAACATATTGGTGTGGGGAAGGTTGTCTGGCTCGGTCCATGCTGGTGCAGATGGCGATCAGGGTGCAAAAGTCATGGCTCTGAACATGGTACCGACAGGTCTGCAGATTGGTGACCGCGTGGCACTGATATCTGCGAAAAAGAGGAAAAGCCAACCGGAAGTTGCCTATGTTTTTGAAAACGAGATTATTATTGATGGCTGGGACACACAAAAGAATCATAAAGGAGATTTATGAGTGCTACTGTTGTGACAATCACATCGGGTAAAGGTGGTGTAGGGAAAACAACGACAACTGCGAATCTTGCAGTAGCATTAGCCAGTACAGGAGATAAGGTTTGCTGCATTGATGGGGATATTGGGTTGAGAAATCTTGATGTCGTATTGGGGTTGGAGAACCGCATTGTTTACGATTTGGTCGATATTATCGAGGGTCGGTGCCGTTTACGGCAAGCGATGATTCGTGACAAGAGATTGGAAGAGCTTTATTTGATTCCAGCGGCTCAAACGCGGGATAAATCTGCTGTTTCTCCTAGCGACATGGTGAAACTTTGTGACGAATTACGGGAAGAAGTGGATTGGATACTGCTTGATTCCCCGGCCGGGATCGAACGGGGCTTTCGTAATACGATTGCTCCTGCTGATACTGTATTGGTGGTGACCAACCCTGAGGTGTCTGCTGTTCGCGATGCTGACCGGATTATCGGTTTGGTCGAATCGGAAGAAAAAGGCCCTGTAAGACTGATCATTAATCGAGTCAATCAGGCTCTGACGAAGCGGGGGGACATGCTCTCTGCAGACGATGTGGTGGAGCTTTTAGCGATAAAACTGATTGGCGTCATTCCTGATGATGAAAATGTAATTATCAGCACCAATAGGGGCCAACCGGTGGCGTTCGAACCTAAATCCAGGTCCGGTCGGGCATTTAAGAATATTGCTATGCGGTTAAAAGGCGAAGAAGTACCATTTCTCGATCTTAATTCCAAAGATGATTTCTTTTCACGTTTGTTTAGGACCAACTAGAGAGTAGGGGCAGAAAATGACTGAATGGATGAAACAAATTACTGGTAACAAAAAACAAAGTGCCTCTGCTGCAAAGGAAAGACTGAAACTCGTGTTGATTCACGATCGAACTGAATTGACTCCGGATGAATTGGAAAAGATGAAGAACGAGCTGCTGGAAGTAATATCAAGACACGTCGAAATTGATGCCAAAGCGGTTAGAATCACGATGAATCAGGAAGGGCGCGAGCAAAGGTTGACTGCGGATATTCCTCTGTTGACGTCAAGAAAACGTGGTATTGGATAAAAATGTTTAAGCGTGAAATTTGGCGAAATTTTGATTTCTGGCTATTGGGTGCGGTTCTCTTCCTTAGTATTTTTGGGGTGATCATGATCCGTTCTGCCATTGCCGGGAATGTAAATCTCGCTGGAATTGATCAGAGGCAAGCCGAGTTCCTAATAGCGGGTGTACCCCTTATTTTTATTATTACACTGATTGATTACCGGTTTTGGAAAAGTTTTTCGATTATCCTTTACGCTTTTACGGTCCTCTTTTTGATATTTATTTTGGCGGTTGGAAATACAAGCTTTGGCGCTCAGCGATGGTTGAATATTGGTTTGGTGGTCGTTCAGCCGGCTGAAATTGCAAAGATTGTGGTGATTCTCGTCTTGGCTGATTACTTTGACAAGACGGATAAAGACGAGAAAAATATAAAGTGGATGCTGAAGAGTTTGGCCATTGTCGGTGGAGTGGTTGTTTTCATTCTCCTGCAACCTAACTTGAGCACATCCATATTGGTAATTGTGTTGTGGTTCTCCATGGTTTGGATCAGTGGCCTGCCGGTCAAATACATTTTTATTTTTGGGGCTTCGGCGCTTGGATTGTTCGCATCTGCGTTTCCATTTTTGCAGGCTTATCAACAACAAAGAGTACTCAATTTCTTGTTCCCAGACCCAACCGCCACTCATGGGAATATCTATAATGTCCAACAGGCCATTATTTCGATTGGCTCAGGAGGACTTTTCGGGCAAGGATATGGCCACGGTTCTCAAGTGCAACTTCGTTTTTTGCAGGTTCGCCAGACTGACTATATTTTCTCGGCACTGGCCAATGAATTTGGTTTTGTGGGTACTATGATCGTGATTTTATTATTGATTTTTGTGATCATCCGTTGTATCCGTGCTGCACGCTTGGCCAGCGATGTCTATGGTTCGATGATTGCTTACGGTTTCGCAACCTTAATATTTTTCCAAACAATAGTGAATATTGGAGTAAACTTAAATGTCATCCCCGTCACTGGTCTGACATTACCTTTTATTAGTTACGGTGGTAGTTCGCTGGTCTCTTTGTTAATTGGCATCGGTTTGATCGAAAGCGTGATTGTACGCCGAAAAATGTTTGAAGAATAAGGATTTATTATGTTTCAAAATATCACACCTGCCCGAGTTCGGTTCCCTCCTTCGCCCACTGGTCACATGCATTTGGGGAGTGCCAGGACCGCATTATATAATTATTTACTAGCGCGACAGACGGGTGGACAATTCATTCTTCGGATTGAAGATACTGATACGAAAAGGTTTGTTCCCGGGGCTGAAGAAGAGATTATGAACGGGCTTCATTGGTTGGGCATTGATTGGGATGAAGGCCCCGACAAGGGCGGCCCGAATGGCCCATATCGCCAAAGTGAACGCATCACGATCTATCAGGAATACGCGAAAAAGCTGATCAATTCGGATCAAGCCTTTTATTGTTTTTGCACCCCGGAACGCCTTGCCAGGGTTCGTGAAGACCAGCAGAAACGGAAAGAACCTCCTCATTATGATGGCACCTGCAGAAAATTGAGCCGTGCAGAAGCTGAAGCCAGGATTAATAGTGGCGAAAAGCATGTAATTCGGTTTAAAACTCCTAGGGATGGGTCGACCACAGTCCATGACCATTTGCGTGGAGATATTACAGTCGAGAACCATAACTTGGACGATTATATTTTGGTGAAGTCGGATGGATGGGCTTTATATCATTTGGCAGCCATGGTGGATGATCATTTGATGAAGATTACCCATGTGATTCGTGGATCGGAATGGTTACCGACTTTCCCGTTACATGGTTTGATCTATCGTGCTTTTGGTTGGGAAGAGCCCGTCTGGGTGCATTTATCGATTTTTCTAAAACCCAGCGGTAAGGGGAAGATGAGTAAACGGGAATCCGCCGACCTGATTAAAGATGGGTATTCAATTTTCATAAAAGATTTACAGGAACTGGGCTATATCCCTGAAGCGGTGGTGAATTGGATTTCCTTGATGGGATGGTCTTATGATGATCACACCGAATTCTTTAAATTACCCGATTTGGTGGAAAAGTTTAATTTGGATCATTTGAACCCATCACCTGCTGCCATTAATTTTACGAAATTGGACCATTTTAATGGCTTGCATATTCGGTCTTTGGATGACGCTGACTTAGCTACCAGGTTGTTGCCGTTCTTTACTGGCGCTGGCTTGAATCCCACTCCCGAGATGATGTCGAAGATTACTCCGTTGGTAAAGGAAAGGGTGGGAACCCTGGACGAAGTGGTGGAGATGGCCGGTTTCTTTATGAAAGATGATGTGGAACCTACCTTTGACGATCTGATTGCGAAGGAGTTGAATGCGCAACAATCTGCCGATGCAGCCCAAAAAGCGCTTGATCTGTTATCTGGTTTTGATACGATTGAAATGAGTGTTGTCGAACCTCCGATGCGCGAGCTGGCAGTGAAGCTGAATCTGAGCGTTGGCCAATTATTTGGTATTATTCGTGTAGCAGTAACAGGTCAAAAAGTAAGTCCGCCGCTTTTCGAAAGCATGCAAATTATTGGTCGTGCGGTTGTGCTAGAGAGAATAAAAAAGGCCATCAGCATTTTGCGGCAATGACCCTGGTACTGTGTCAGACATGTAAATATAGTTTCCCAAAGACGGTTTTCTATTTCGAACTGTCTTTGGAAAACTTCAGAAATAATTTTGACACAGCGCTAGAACCCCAGAAAAACTGGGGTTCAGTATTTAAACATGAATTTTCCACTTTGATATAAAATAGTGGAAATTTGGAGGACGAAATGGAAAGATCATCGTTTCAAGCAATTGATGGAAAAATTATTTTATGGCTTCGGGACCGAATTTGTGATACTCCGGAAGAATTATTATCCAGCGAACAATTTCAACGGATATTGACTCAATTTATTTCTACTCTTGGGCGCAAGAATTCAAATCTCTTGGCTCTTTTCCAGACGGAGAAGATTGATAAAGCCGAGATCGACCGTTTGAACGAAACTCTGGTCTACCTCACGCGTTTACCTGCTCATTTGGTCGAAAAGGTAGTGGATGGATCAAGTAAATATTTTGTCGATATAGAATTATTCGATACCTTTATCGAGCAATTATATAATTACTGGCGCAATTTTCAGCGCTTGATCATCAGTGAATCTAAAGGGGAGGGTTTCGAAAATCGTCCATACAGGACTTTTAATCGGACAATTGAACATCTTACCACTTTGGTGAGAAATACCTACCGTGATATTCGCGCTAACATTACTGGCTTTTATCCGCGTATTTATCGTCAGGTGAGCGCTGGAGCAGAAATTGCTGCCATAACCGAAGTAAAGGAGTTAGTAAATTCTCCCGAGATCAATAAAGTTGCTAGTGAAATTTCGATCATCAGGCAGGTTCTTATTTATCCCCCCTTGATCTTTAAAACCAGCTCGAATAAGCGCGTCGGATTTTTTGAGCGTGTAGCCATTAATCCTATCGAAAAATTCCACTTGAATCGCAAAGAGTGGTTATGTTACCCGGCTAAGGTCGGAGAGTTGCTCGTCATGGTTTATTTCTCACTAGAGTTGTTTGAGTTAAGTTTTGCTTTATGCAACTTGTTTGAATTGGCAAATGATGACGACCTCGAGAGACAGCCTGATGCGGTCATGTTCTTTGGTGTACCCCTGGATCAAATCGACCCGGATAAGCGCAACAAAACCTTCTTCTTCGATGATGATGAGACGGGTGCTTTGATCGGAATTATTCCTGAGGGTGATGAGATGGGTTATTTCGGATATTTGAAAAAAATGACCCTTACCTTGCATAACATCAAAATGATGAAAAAGGGCATCATGCCTTACCACGGAGCCATGTTCCAATTAAAGATTCGTGGAAAAGGTGAATATAACTTTTTGATCATGGGGGATACCGGCGCTGGCAAATCGGAGACCCTGGAAGCGATGCGTTCACTGGGCTGGGATGAAATCGAAGATATCGGTATTATTGCTGATGATATGGGTTCTCTGAAGATCAGCGAGAATGGCGATATTCTTGGTTACGGCACAGAAACCGGTGCTTTTGTGCGTCTGGATGATTTGCAGCCGGGGTATGCTTTTGGCCAAATTGATCGCGCCATAATTATGAATGCCAATCAAGTGAATGCCAGGGTTGTGTTACCCGTAACCACTTATGAAAAGATCACTCGCGGGACCAAAGTTGATTTTGTGTTTTATGCCAACAATTATGAAAAAGTCGATGACGAGCATGCTGTCATCGAGCGATTCGACTCTCAAAAAGTAGCCATCGATGTATTTTCTTCCGGTCGGGTGATGAGCAAGGGAACGACCAATACCTCTGGCATCGTAGGCACTTATTTTGCCAATGTCTTTGGTCCACAACAATACCCGGAATTATATGATGGCATTTCAGATAAATTCTTTACCCAGATGTTTACAAAAGGCATTTTTGTCGGCCAGCTACGTACTCAGTTGGGTGTTTCTGGGATGGAAAGATCCGGTCCTGAAATCGCCGCCAAGGCAATTTTACAAATGATAATGAAGAAATAGTGGCTTGAATTTTAAAAATTCAGCAGTGATTTAATGAAAACGATAGGCGCTAAACCTGTCGTTTTTTGTCAGTCGGGGCGAGAGGAGCTGTGTATATCCTTTAGGGTAAATCTCCGACCCGCATATTAATTCTAGAGAAGCCAAAATTAACTGAAAACGGTAACATCATGACCTTTAGATGTTACCGTTTTGAAGTCGGGGCGAGAGGATTTGAACCTCCGACCTCTTGCACCCCATGCAAGCGCGCTAGCCGGGCGAAACCACGACTGATTGTGTATCAAATTGTAAAGAACAAGTAGTCTTAGGTTAGGTTATGTAAGAGAGGACACAAGTAGTCATAGATATTATTAATTTTGCAAAAAATCAAAGACATTGAATAAATTCTAGATTAGAAATAGAAATAAGACAAGCGAAATGGGGTATCACTTTATGATCTGGCTTCTAATATTAAATTTAAATCAATTTTGGAGTAGATATTTTATCGGTATGAAATTACCTTTATTCATCTGAAGAGAGTAGAATCCACATTCCACGTTAATTAATCAAAGAACTTTTAATAATCATGCTTTCAATCTGAAAACACAAGGGTTTTGCCAAGTTGTTTTTTCACCTTTTAATTGAAAAATTGGAACGGCTCAAACTTCTGTAAGGGGATCCACTGGATAGCAAGTTTGATATTTCAATGAAAGAACCTGAAACGGTATCCAGATTTTTAGGCAACTTCAACTATAAAACAACCCAAATGTTCAGTGAAATCAATTTCAAAGTCTTCAAAATGCTACTTTGTAAAAGCAAGCTAACCTCCATGCCACTTCGTGGTACTTTCACCATCGATATTGACAGCAGCGTGATCAACATAGATGGTCATCAAGAAGGAACAGCGAAAGGATATAATCCCAAAAAACTGGGTAACCCGTGTTACAACATCCAGCTTGCTTTCTGTGATGAACTAAAGGCATATATCACTGGGTTTGTGAGAAGCGGTAACACTTATACAGCCAACCCCCAAGGGGGCATTAGTGCAGCTGAAATGATCAAAGAAATCGTTGCCAATATCAAAACGGATGAACTAGAGATCCTGTTCCGAATGGACAGCGGCTATTTTGATGATGACATTATTACAACGATAGAATTGCTAGGTTGTAAATATTTAATAAAGGGAAAAGAATATCCAACACTGGCTTCGCAAGTAACCGATCCTTCAATATTATTTGTAACAGGTGATGAAGGCAGGGAAACAGTTGAACTTTTCACGAAATTAGACACCTGGCACAAAGACCGAAGGTTTGTAGTCTCTCGGGAATTAAAGCCAGAAAAAGAAAGGGCACAATTATCTCTCTTGGAAGGTGACGAGTATGAATACTTTTTCTTTGTAACCAATACTGAACTGCCTTCAGAAAAAGTTGTTATTTCATACGAAAAGCGTGGCAATGCTGAAAATTACATCAAAGAAGCCAAATATGATATGGCGGTTGGACATCTGTTGCTAAAATCGTTTTGGGCAAATGAAGCCGTATTTCAGATGATGATGCTTGCATACAATCTATTTTTGCTGTTCAAGTTGGATTCTCTACACATTTCAGAATATAGGCAGCAAATAAAGACCTTCCGGTTGAAGTATGTTTTTCTGGCTGCGTAGATCATCAGAACAGCAAGGTATGTGGTGATGAAGCTCTCGACAAAATATCCGTATCAAGAGGTTTATACAAACTGCTTATTATAAGAAGTTGTAATCGACGTGCGGTATTGGCTTCGGTGTGTTCGATGAGGTGTTTTTACTGTACACAATATTCGGATTCGCAAGAAATATTCGATAAATTTGTGCCAAGGAAGCACAGAAAATGCTAAAATATAGAAAAATTTCCAGAAGTTCTTCGCAAGTTGGACATAAATGAAGGGGATTTTGTTTTGACGTGGAATTCAGGTAGTATTTTCTTTTTCTAACTTTCAACTTGGATCAGTTTTTGGGTAATATTTCTTCTATCGAGACGAAATGAAAATAAATTAACTGGTCTTTCAAACATTACAATTTTTCTCATGGCTTTACTATGATAGTAATTTGCTCACTATAGATCCCGGTATTATTCATTCCTTAGAGAAGAAAAATGGACGATTTGAATAATCTAAAAAGAATAATATCGGAGCGAGAGGAAAAAATCGAGGACGTATTACAAAAAACCGCAAAATTGGTTGAAATGGTTCCGTCGCTCCAAAAGCTAAAAGAAGAAAATGAAACGGCAATGAAAATTATCAATTCACTTCCCGAAGACGTTGCCGAGGAAATTGCTCCAAGATTGTTATTCAGAGAAATTCAAAATGACAAAATACTCTCTGTAAATATTCCAAGTTTACCTTTCTTGATGCCAGAAGCATTACGAGTAATAGAGTCTTCTACAGGTGGAACGATTTCCCCTTATATTTCTAGCGCAAGTGCTGTGGTTTCTTCATGCACAGAGAACCGGGGTAGTAAACCAGATTGGACTAAATATGTCACAGTAATCATGGATGAATATTCGGCCAAAGTTGCTCAACAAAATTACCTGCCCGAAAGGCTACAAAGAATAAATAGAGACCTTGGAAAACAATTTAACATTGCACTTAGAAGCTTTAATAAATGCAAGAATGGAATAATTAAAGTAAATAGCGTTGCTATAGATTTACGAGATGTTTTACAACAAGTATGGGGCGGTTTATCTGCAATGGCGAAAGATAAAAACAAGGACTTACGACGAAACACCAATGATCTCCAGCTCAGAAAAGAAGGCGATAGGAATTTAGTTTCTGAGATATTAGCCTCTGAAACATTTCCTCAGAATAGATTAAACCCATTACTTTCAGAACTATATGCTCTTCACTATAAATTATCTGATACAAGATTTGGAAAAAATTTACTGAACAATGAGTTTCCAACGCTGAATATTTATTGCAATGAATGGTTGGCGTTACTCGATGCGATTTCAGGTATTGTAGTATAGAATTCATGTTTACATTGTGGGCATTAGTAATACCAAATATTAATCACAGTCTATTGGTTTTATCTTGGCTTCGTTTGACTGTTTAATTATATGGAATATGGGAGGGTAAAATGGGCACAATAACTAAGCATATTAAAACGATAACAGGTAAGGGGTTTATTTCTGACCAGGAAAATAACAAAGTTGACGTCATATACAGAATTGAAATATTTCAGGATTTTACTTTAAGTGGAAATAATGAGATACCAGGAATGTATAGTAATAAATTCTTTATCCAATTTCTTATAGAAGGCAACCAATTTAAAAAAATTGTTAATTATGCAAATGGGGGAACTGGAACTCTAGAATGTGAAAAAGGAAAAGCTACAATCAGTTTTTTGGGAATTGATATTTCCACTTTTACATCTCAAGCTGTATTGTCTCCAAATAATGATCAAACAACACTAGATTGGTTGCATTAATGGCTCCGCTGCAACAACTCGTACTTTAACAACCCATGGCTGCCATTTTTAGTTTTGCAAAGCCGCACAAAGCCGCTAATAGTTAATTTAAAAGGCAGATGTTATTTATTCAATCATCCGCCTTTTTTATTAGTTAGTGGTTACAACAACCTTGTAATGTCAGGGGGTAAGCTCGTTTTGCTTCACATATTATAAATTAACTTAAATTTCATTTTGGTTCTACTATTTTTGTTTTTCATATTCGCCACTTGAAAATTATTCTGGTTCTCCAGGTTTTCTAATCCCATACATTTTATTTATATTTCTAGAAAGTGAATCTAGATCTTGAAACAAGAATCGTTCAGTAATCCCTATTGCTCGTAGATTTTCTCGAATTTCATTTTTGCATTCTTTAGGCACTTTATATCTGCATAAAGATTGGTGTGCCATATCATCTTTTGTATCAAGTAAATTAATAATTCCATTGCTCTCAATATCAGACAAGGGGTGTATGGTAAACGCAGAAGACTGTGAAATAATTCGAGGATTAACTGCGGGTGGAAGAAAAGCCACTGGATTGCAATTTAATCCTGGCTTTTGATAATTCGTTTCACTATATGGATTGGAATTTATTGCTGCATTCGCAAGATTTTTTACTTGGAAACAATTTATAGAAAGGATGCCATCGGAAATTCCTGATTTAAAGTTAAGAGCATTGGGTTGCAAAGACCACAATTCCCCGTCTTCCTCTTCCTGTAATGATGCGAAATAAAGGGCGACAAGTATGTTTTCGGTCCAATCAAGGAGTCTAGTAGGTAATCCATAGTGTTGAGCCAAAAGAAGCCACAGAATCTGGTTTTCGTTATTTGGTAAATTTGGGTAATAAGCAGGTGCAATTCTTTCGAAATCTTCTAAATAATTTCTTTCCTGCGAGTGAATCCATAACAATTTTTGAACATTATCAGTAATTAAACCTCCATTCGCATAATGTAGGGTGTCAGTATTCCTGAATAATTTGGGGCGTAAATTGCCAAAACATTCACTATGTCCTCTAAAAAATACGTAATTATCAATAAATGGCCTACTAATATTTATTGCATCTGTTATTGTTTCTATTTTTTGCTTTGTTATTCTGTCAATCAAATTTTCCATTTTTTATTCCATCCCAAAAATCTATTACAAGGGAAAAGGGCTTATCCTAAGGGGCGAAATTGCTAAGATTCTTCGAAATGATTATTAATCAACAGGGTCAGGATATAGGTCTTTCCCTATTAATAGATGGACATTTTTGTATGTTTTACCACTCAGGCATTAGCATCCCAATCACGGTACTCGTCATTATATTCGTCATTGCCAAGATACTCATCGTTGTATTCTCCATCGATCACACCTGAAGGCGATTTGCCACGTCTTCGATATTCTCCAGCTCGTTCTTGTGGAGTAAATCGACCGCTGGACTTGATTTCATTAATACCCAGTTCAGTAATATTTGGTTTCTCATCGCGGTTAGAAAACATATCAACCGTATCGGTTGTTATGCTGGAAAACCCATCAGGCAAGTTACTTTCTTCCTTATCAAGAATTGAATATCCTTGAAATCGGGAAGGTGCAGGAGTTGCTTCACTACGAACTCTTCAAATTTTTGGTTCACAGTATTTGTGAAAAAATATTCTAAATCTGAGTATGCATTCATTTTCTTTTGATTGCGTTTAATGGAATTTTTGATAATAATTTATTGAAATAGTTATTCATTTTTCCCACCATCCTTGTTAATAATGTTGTAACATAATTATAGTTAAATTTATAAAATATATTTTGTAAACAAGAAGGTTTGCCACCAAACTTCATATAATTAGGTTAAGATAAACTTTGATATATTTTTGGGGAGAAATTATGTCCGCACCTGAGATCATCTATCAGCTCGTCAATAAATTTACCGAAAACCGTGAAGCCTACCGCTCTGGCAAATACAATGAAGCCCGCCTGCGCCAGGAATTCCTTGACCCCTTCTTTGAAGCTCTCGGTTGGGATATTTACAACCACGCCGGTGTTGCTCCTGACTATGCGGACGTGATCATCGAAGATTCCCTTGAGATCGAAGGCGCTGCCAAGGCTCCCGATTACGCCTTCAAGATCGGACGCGAGCGCAAGTTCTTCGTCGAAGCTAAAAAACCGAAGGTGGATATCGAATATGACATTCACCCCGCCTACCAGTTACGCCGTTACGCCTGGAACGCCAAACTCCCCCTTAGCATCCTCACTGATTTTGAGGAACTCGCTGTTTATAACTGCAAGAACAAACCCAATCCCTCCGATAGCACTGCCACCGGCCGTGACAAGTTCTACAGGTTCACAGAATACGTCGAAAAATGGGACGAGATTGCTGCCATCTTTTCAAAGGATGCCGTTTGGAAGGGCTCTTTTGACCGCTTCGCCGCGTCTTCGGCAGGCAAGAAGGGCACCACCGAGGTGGACGACGCCATCCTCGCCGACATCGAAGAATGGCGCAAGCTGCTCGCCCTCAACATCGCCTTGCGCAATCCGCAGGTGGCTGATGAACGCCAGCTCAATTATGCCGTGCAGATGACCATTGACCGCATTCTCTTTCTGCGTATATGCGAGGACCGCGGCATCGAACCCGATGAACAGCTTAAAGCGCTCACTGGCGAAGCTAATATCTACCTCCGCCTCGTGGACCTTTTCCGCCGTGCCGACAAGAAGTACAACTCCGGCCTCTTCCATTTCGAAAAGGAAAAGGGTTCCGATGCTCCCGCCGACACCTTCACCCCCTTGCTCAAGGTGGACAATAAGGTACTCAAAGAGATCATCCAAAAGGTCTACTATCCCTGTCCCTACATCTTCAAAGAAATTCCGGTCGAGATCCTCGGGCAGGTTTACGAGCAATTCTTGGGTAGAGTCATTCATCTCACTTCGGGTCATCAGGCTCGCATTGAGGAGAAGCCCGAAGTTCGCAAGGCCGGCGGTGTCTATTACACTCCGCAGTACATCGTCGATTATATCGTTGCCAAAACCGTGGGTAAATTACTGGAGGGCAAGACTCCCGATGAAGCCGCCCAATTAAAGATTGTTGATCCTGCCTGCGGCAGCGGTTCCTTTCTTCTCGGTGCCTACCAGTACCTCCTTGACTGGCACGAGGACTGGTATATCAACCATGATCCGGAGACCTGGGTTAAAAGTAAATCCCCGGCATTGGTTGCGTCCTCAGGTGGAAGTTGGAAGCTGACCACCCAGAGGAAGAAAGAGATCCTCGTCAGCAGCATCCATGGTGTGGATATCGACCCTCAAGCCGTTGAGGTTACCAAACTTAGTCTTCTTCTCAAAGTGCTTGAAGAAGAGAGCGGACAACTCTCTCTTGGCTTCGAGCGTGCTTTGCCTGATCTCAGTCGCAATATCCAGTGCGGCAACTCCCTCATCGGCAGCGACTACTACGCCAACGAGCAGCTCACCATGTTCGACGACAAAGAACGCATCCGTGTCAACGCCTTTGACTGGAAGACAGCCTTCAAACCAATCTTTGATAAGGGGGGATTCGATGTCGTCATCGGGAATCCACCGTATGTAAGGCAAGAAACCTTGGGAGACGATAAGATATATTTCCTAAAGCATTATCAGGTTTATGCCGGAAAAGCCGATTTGTACTCATATTTTATTGAAAAAGGCGTCTCTTTGCTCGCCCCCGGCGGTCAATTTAGCTTCATCGTTGCCAATAAATGGATGCGTGCCAATTACGGCGAGCCCCTGCGGAAGTGGCTGAAAACGAAATGTATTGAAGAAATTACTGATTTTGGCGACCTGCCCGTTTTTGAAAATGCTACTACTTATCCTTGTATCATTCGGATTTCAAATCACTCTCCTCATTTGAAACCACAAGTAACGATTGTAAAAACGTTATCCTTTATTTCCCCCTCGGCATATATAGCTGAAAACTCATCTATTCTTGATCAATCAAAATTCTCGGAGGCTGGCTGGTCTTTGGCAAAATCCGACGTTCAAAATATTCTCGAAAAACTCAAACAAAGATCAAAGCCGTTGAACGAATATGTAAACGGGAAGATTTTTTATGGAATAAAAACAGGTCTGAATGAAGCCTTTGTGATTGATGCTGCCACTCGTGAAAAACTGATCGACGAAGACCCTAAAAGCCAGGAATTAATCAACCTGTTTCTGGTGGGAAGAGATATCAAACGCTATCAGCCTCCCTCCAGTAATCGATATCTAATTTTGATTCCAAAAGGCTGGACAAAAGCGAAATCGAAAGGCACAAATTATGCCTGGAAATGGTTTGAGAACAATTATCCTGCCATAGCAAAACATTTGCTTCCGTTTGCCCAGGCTGCTGACAAGCGATGTGATAAGGGTGATTATTGGTGGGAATTGAGAGCCTGTGATTACTATGATGCTTTTGAAAAACCAAAGATTATGTTTCCAGATATATCATTGAGGGGAAATTTTATTATCGATGAACAGGGAGGAATTTATTCAGTAAATACTACCTACATCATTTCATCGAATGATAAATATCTGTTGGCTTTATTAAACTCAAAACTATCTACATTTGCTTATTCCAATATTTCCTCAACTTATCGAGGTGGTTATCTACGATATATTTTTCAATATGTTAGTCAACTGCCAATCTATAAAATTGACTTCTCCAATCCCGAAGATGTCAAACGCCACGACCTTATGGTCAACCTCGTCCAACACATGCTCGACCTCCAAAAACGCGTCCCCGCCACCCCGCTCGAGTCTGAACAGTTGGGGCGCGAGATCCAATCCACCGACCGCCAGATCGATGCCCTTGTCTATGATCTCTACAACCTCGCACCCGAAGAGATCGCTATTGTAGAAGGAAAATAACGGATAATACCAACAATGAAACAATCATGACAATCAATATAGTAATTTCCTGAAAAATTGCTTTCCCTTAGAAAAAGACTATAAACACAATTCGCTAAATGAAGGTGTATTGTGGAAAAAAAAAGTCTACATGTAATTCATTCTAGTGATAAAGGAAAATTATCAAAAAATTTACACATTAGAATTATTGGTAATGAAAATGGTAGATTGGAACTTGCTGTAATTGTGAATGAAAATACATCATTAGATGAGATTGAAAAGCAATGGAATTTCATAAAAACTCAAGCAAATGGGATTCTTCAATTACAAGGTACAGACGCAACAGATTATTATTATGGAACAAGATTGCAACTTGCCGAGTTACATGTAGCAGAGGGTTTTAGTTACTCCGAGCTTGCTGTATATGTAAACTATAATACATTTTGCGATTTACTCATTGTTTTAGAATCGTTGAGAAGTGGAGATATAACGAATGCAGCAAATATTGTTGAAAGTATTCGTTTAAGATTTGAAGGATTAGGAATTAAGTTCGAAGATTTCAAAGAATGGATTAATCAATCTCTACATGAGCTTGAAAATGAAAAAGCTCCATGGAGCCTTAACGATGGGCCAGCTGATAAACAAAACATGGTTGATTTCATAAGGCAATTTAAAAGAGAATATGAAAAAGGGAAAATTGTTATACCAAAATTTCCGCGGGAACATGACCTTACGGAAGATGAACTAATGAATGTAATTAGCAATAATAAACCAATCTGGAACAAGGCAGAAATGTTACTCAAGCAAATGCCAAATTCCGGAGGGCTCAAAACTCTGGACAAGTTCAATAAAAGGAACCAGATAGATTTAAAGGGTTGAAAAAGCAAGGACAGTTTTTCAACTGATATTTGTAAGCACATTGTTTAGACTGTGAGTATACATAATTACTCACAGTTTTTGTTATTAAAAGGAGGAATAAATTGAAAAGGAATAAAAAGTTTACATTACGAGTAAATCAAGAAGAGCGAAATGTAATTGTTAGGCTTTCAAGAATTCTTGATCGATCACAAAGCGATGCTATCAGGTTTGCATTATCGAAGATGTTAACTGAACTTTTAGAAGAAAATCAAACAACAGTTTTAATAAAAAAAGGGGGAAACAAATGAAACAGGAGCAAAGATTTCGATAAAATGCCGAGAGGGTTTTGAAAAGGCCATCCCGAAGGGTGGATATTTTTTTGGAATATCTATGTGTAAATTTGATGAATGCAGCGAATAAATTGGAGCAATATCATGTCAAAGAGTGATCATAATAAATCATTGCCCGGGGCGGCTACCACGGGCAATGTAAAACTCGCGCTTTTAGCGCAACATACAAACACATTATACACGGGTTTCTTTAATTATTTTCCATATAGACCTGATGACATTGATCGACAAAACGGTGCTAATAAAGTTGTTCAGTCGAATCGCATTGGGGAATAAAATGGAAAATGAACTCGTATTTCATACATCCTCAATGTTGGACTACATAACCACTGCCCAATTGATTGCAGAACGAGAGATCACAAATTATCTTTGTTATCTTCCTGGTCAAGTATTGGATGCCGCTGGAAATTGGACCCCAGAAATTGGGCAACGTGAAAGGCAGTTTTGGCAGCAGATCCAGAGAATCTCAAATCTCAAACAAATGAGCCAAGAAAATCAAAATCAAATAGTGATAGCTTTTGCATACAACAATGGCTACAAAAAGGACTTCTTAAAATGGATGGCTGAAGATCAATTAGACTTTGACGAACGAATAATGCCCCGTGTAAAAGAATTACTTGTCCATATCACGTTACTTCACAGAGGTTGGATTGCTTTAGATATCCTCGCTAAAAACCCTCAAATAATTCAAAGGGGTAGGTATGCAGGATAATACTTCATGGGTGGAACCTCCGGCCGAAGTTGAAAAAATGCTTTTTGAACTTCAACAAGAAAATCTACAAAAAAACCGGATAATAATTCGTAACGCTGCTTATGCGCTGACTCCCAGAACGCCGATTAATTATATTATTGACAAAGTTATTTCTCCAGGTTCTGTGAATGTGTGGGCTGGAAAATTTGGCAACGGGAAAACTTACGTCACATTGGCTGCAGGTGTCTCTGTTGCTCTAGGGATTGATTTTCTAGGTATGCCCACAAAACAAACCACAGTGTTATTCATTGATGAGGAAAGTGGTGATCAGCGTTTATCTACCCGCTTGGCGGCAACTCTTAGAGGGGTAGATGGAGGAGAAGAAACACTTATCAATTTCATTTCACTAGCTGGATTTAACTTGCTTAAAAGACCGGGGGATGCTGAGCTGCTCCAATCGTGCATCGAACAAACTCAGGCTGGACTTGTTTTTATTGATGCTCTTGCAGATATTATGCTAGGGGGGGATGAAAATTCAGTAAAAGACACTCAGCCAGTATTTGCGGCTTTACGCAAAATCGCTGAAAACACAAGAGCAGCGATAGTCCTAATTCACCATACAAATAAGCTTGGAGAATATCGTGGCAGTTCTGCTATCCCAGGAGCAATTGATTCGATGTTACTTATAGAAAAGGATGAAAAAACAAATGTTATTACCTTTAAATCTATTAAGAATCGCGATGGGGAACCTTTGAAATTCTGTGGGCTTGCACATTGGGAGGAAGATCGATTTTACTTGACGACTGCTGATTTACAAAATAGAGAACCAAATTTTGGTAAGGCACAAAACTTTGTTCTGAACTACCTAAAAGAACATGGTAATTCTACCCTGCAAGATATCCAAAGTTCAGCAGTGGACTGCACATCCACCAGCGCAAAATTAGCGGTCTATTCCCTCACAGGAGCGGGAAAAATAAAACGAATTAATCCCAATGCATCAATAATGACTGCAGCTATTTACGGGCTTGTGGAAGAAGTTAAAAATGACTGATGGCTACCTAAATTCGCGTGTATGTGTATGCCCCTTATAAATAAGGGGGGCATACATACACGAGGACACCGAGTATGGATATACACAAAAACATACTAAGCACATACACATATACGAGTATGTAAATCGATAAATAGGTAGATCAGTCCCAGGTTTAAACGGGAATTATTCAAGGTGTAGCACAAATGGGATGGGAAAAACGAGGAAACAAGGAATACTACTATTACAAAGAAAGAATAAATGGTCGAGTAGTAAGTCGATATGTCGGTAATTTATTTTTAGTAAAAGCTTATGAAAATCAAGTTCTTGAGAACCGACGAGACCAGAAAATTAGGAAAGCAATTCACTTAGATATGATCTTAAACGATGTGCGAATTGATGATATTCAAAATGATGTCGAAAAAATTACTAATACTTTTTTACTGATAAACGGATATTACAAACACAAAGGTGAATGGAGGAAAAAAATGAAAACAAAAAGTAGATCAAATCAAGGATTTCTTTCTCGATTTAGAGAATTGGAAATAGCCACAAGAAAACTATCTCCTAAAGAGGAGGATATTTCTGCTCTACGAAGTGAATTGGCGAATCACCCAGAAATTGTGAAACAATTAGGTGATCTTGCCATCTTTATACAATCGGAATTGATTAGTAAATCAACGGATTGCGTTTTCCTTGAAGAAGTTCTAGAAGCAGGCGTAAATCTAAAACGCAAAGAGCTGGGGTATGAAGAATCTTCAGAATTGGAAAAAATGCTGATTGAGTCTACTTTGTTAGCTTGGTTGCGACTAAATATTTGGGAACAGAGATACTCTCAAAAAACCGCTGGTGAATTGAATATTGATGAGGCATATTTTTGGGAAAGGAGAATTGACTTTGCTCAAACAAGGTTTTTACGTGCAGTTGAGAAATTGACAAAAGTAAGGAAAATGATACAAAATGATCCAGTACTACAAATTAATATTGCGAATGCTGGAGGTCAACAAGTAAATTTGGTAAATAAAATGGAATAAAAATTATCCATGAAGAAATAGAAATCAAAAAGAATTGAGGTACGCCAAATAATTAATATGGCAATAACTCTTTTGCCACCTAATTTTATGGACAAAGAGTTAATGTCCAACCTGATACAAAAAGTTCTTGAGGACTTTTTGCAGCGGGTATTCCATCGACCGTCCAGGCATAAGTCCCATGAGCGCCTGACATTTGGACCGTCGCTCCTGAGGCAACAACATATTTTAAGCGTAATGGACCATTAAAGATTACAGTGTGCTGCTCGGGACATTGATTTGTTACATTGATCGTGATGTCTAATACAGGATGACTAACAGTAGGTTGAATTGTATTAATGATTGGGCGAATCGTTGGGTTTATTTCGGTAGTTATTCCTGTAGACGAGTTTGGATTTTTTTTGGGGACATGGCCATTAGAAAGATCGTAATTGTAAACTACTAGGTTATCAAATGAAAATTCTGCTGTTGTGGTATTACCTTCACCCAAGGTAACACCTAATCCAATAAATCCCTTTTGAAGAGAGTCATCAGTGAAACTACCTACATATTGATCATTGATATATATTTCAGAGGAATCATCATTAAAAGCGATAGTTACTTTATTTGGTTGGCCACTTACATTAAAGGCAGAAGTTTTTGTTACATTTATTAAATTAGTCCATTTTCCTTCTATTTCTTTCATAACTTGAAACTGACCAGTATCAGTGAATGCAAGATCATAGCAGTTATACATTTGATTTGAAAGACTTACACGCCAATCTATATGGGCAAACGAATTTTCTTTATTGCCAGAAACAAATTGAACACTGACATTTAATACCCCATTACTCAAAGCCTCATCTGATAAATTCCAATATAATAATTTGTCATCTTTTGCGCTCATTAAATATTGTCCATTGAGATACCGTCTTGCACTCCCGGGATCATCGGATATTGGCCAACCATCCTTTGGACTTGAAAAATCCTCAAAATATAGGACATCGGTTGGTGTAGGGGTAATGGTTGGAGCAGAGGCAGTTAAACTCGCTAACGCATCTTGCACTGCTTTGGTCCTGATTTCAGAAATATCTACTGTAAGTGAGGGAGGAGTATCTTGAGAACTGAATTGTGTAGCACTGCAAGATATTAATGTATATGAAATCAAGAAGAGAATAATAAATAAAACAAATAATTTTTTCATAAATTTTCTCCCTAAACTAATTTTATTCAACAAATTGCAGCGGTCAAATATATTTCAAATAAAAAGCCAGTAAGGACAGGAAATCATTAATCCTTTTGCATAAATCAATTAAGAAAGCTAAATGTTGTCGATCGATATGCTGTGATTAGATTTTAAAAATTTGATCACTTCGTCCATTTATCTGCTGGTGATGCACGTCGATGAGCACTGGCAGCATCAATGCTGGATAGTTGTAAATAACGACGGACCATTTCTAACGTTGAGTGACCAAGAATTCGTTGTAGTGTAAAAACATCACCTCCATTACGTAAGTATTCGATAGCAAAGGTATGCCTAAACTTGTGCGGATTTGCTTTTTTTACTTTCGCTCTTTTTGCTGATTCATCCAACATACAGCGGATGGAATTTCGATCCATTGAGCCTCCAGATCTGGTAAGAAACAAGGGCTGTTTGTCTATGGTGTCTTTTCTGGACGCTAGGTAAACCCATAAAGCTTTCTTACAATGATCACCGATATACACCGTTCTGGATTTAGTTTTTTGACCAGATCCATATTCGGATATGTGGATTGAGCCCGCAGCCATCTCTACATCACCGACTGACAACCGCGCTAATTCTGAGACGCGTAAGCCAGTATCAAGCAGCATAAGAATGATGGCAGTATCCCTCTTGGCAAAGGGACGTTTCATAGTGAATGATGTCCGACCAGTCTTTGTAAGTGCCGGGGAGGTACGCTCAACAGCCTTTAATAGAGCAATTACTTCTTCACGGGTAAATGGTTCGATCTCTTGAGGAGTGATTCGGGGATGTTTTATCTTTTTATCTGGGCGATTTTTGAGCTGTAAATCTACTTCAGCCCAATTGAAAAAAGAACGAATTGCGATCCATATTTTTTCAACGCTCGATCGAGACAATGGTGCCTGGCTGCCATTCATCCTGGAAGGCGAATAATCAGTCTGCATGTATGCGTAGAATTCTTGAATATCCCTTTCCTTGATCGATTCAAGATTGGGATCGTCAAGAAAATTTACCAATTTCATCAGGTAGTGACGATATAGAGCAGCAGAATTTCGAGAGTTTCCAGACGTCACAAAGGACAGCAAAAACCCATCAATTGCTTTTGACAACTTCATTTTGTACCTCGCGGCACAAGCAGTCTTAGATTATGGCTTTTTCCGGAATTTTGGAAACAAAAACTACTTGTGTCTGTAAAAAACTCACACAAGTAGTCTGAAGTCGGGGCGAGAGGATTTGAACCTCCGACCTCTTGCACCCCATGCAAGCGCGCTAGCCGGGCTGCGCCACGCCCCGAACAACAACAGAATTATAAAGCCATCTTTTCCAATTGACAATGGAAAATGAGATTTTTCATATCCTGGCGTTCTTTAATCGCAGACTGTTGGTGACCACAAAGACGCTGCTGAAAGCCATGGCTGCTGCCGAGAGCATCGGATTCATAAAACCAAGAGCAGCCGCCGGGATCAGAATGATGTTGTAGAAGAAAGCCCAGAAAAGGTTCTGCCGGATGGTCTTCATGGTTTGGTTGGACAAACGGATGGCTTTTGCTACGCCTTGCAGGTCCCCGTTGATTAGGGTGATCGGTGCGGAGGCGATGGCAATATCGGTTCCTGTGCCGATGGCCATTCCCAGATCGGCCTGGGCGAGTGCCGGGGCATCATTCACGCCGTCGCCGACCATGGCGACGACATTTCCTTGTTGCTGTAATTCTTTGATTTGGCTGGCTTTCCCATCTGGCAGGACTTCCGCGATGATGCGATCTACGCCGGCCTGGCGCCCGATGGCCTGGGCTGTATTGAGGTTGTCTCCTGTTAGCATCGCTATTTGATACCCCATTTTCTTTAATTCATTCACTGCTATGATGGAGTTCTCTTTTAGAACATCTGCCACCGCGATGACTCCTGCAACTTTTGCGTCGACAGCAACCAGGAGGGTAGTTTTTCCGCTTTTTTGGAACTCCTCGAGCGTTGACTGGTAGGATGTATCGTTGGGAAGAATTCTTTCCATCATGTGTTGATTTCCAACTGCAATTTTTTGACCATCAACTTCGGCGGCGACCCCTTCGCCAGGATAAGAAAGGAATCCGGACGGCTCCGATAATTGGATACCCCGGTCACCAGCTTCAGCAAGCAGAGCTTCACCGACAGGATGCTCACTTCCTCTTTCTACGCTGGCAGCCAATTTTAAAAGTTGGTCTTTTGAAAGAATTGGGTCGAACATGGAGATATCCGTGACAGCGGGTTGCCCTTTTGTCAGGGTACCGGTTTTATCCAGAACGATCAGGGTGATTTTCTTGGCCTGTTCCAGTGCCTCACTGGAGCGGAAGAGAATACCTTTTTGTGCCGCTTTACCGGTTCCGACCATGATTGCCGTAGGTGTGGCTAGTCCCATTGCACAGGGGCAGGCGACAACTAAAACGGCTACTGCATCGATCAGGGCGCGGGTGAAAGGGGTGATACCGGCTGATATCGCCGGTGCCGGGATGAGAAAATACCAGACGATGAATGTGGCAAAGGCGATGGCGATCACGATGGGCACGAAGATGGCCGAAACCTGATCGGCTAATTTTTGGATTGGAGCTTTACTGCCCTGCGCGTCTTCGACCAGCTTGATGATTTGTGCCAGGATGGTTTCTTTACCCACGTGCGTAGCTTCGATCTTCACTGATCCCTGTTGGTTCAGTGTAGCACCGGTGACTTTATCTCCGATTGTTTTTTCGACTGGCAATGATTCTCCGGTCAACATTGACTCATCCACCGTAGATCGGCCGTCTACAACCACTCCATCCACCGGGAATTTTTCACCTGGGCGAACAAGTACAATATCTCCTTTTTCAACCTCATCTGTGGGAATGCTAATCTCTTTGCCATCTCGTACGACTTTGGCTGTTTTTTCTTGCAAAGCCATTAGTTTTTTTATTGCTTCAGAAGTACTGCCTTTTGCTTTGGATTCTAGGTATTTTCCAAGTCTGATCAAGGTGATGATCACAGCTGAAGTTTCTAGATACATTTGTCCGGGAAGTAAACCGATCACGACCGGCAGTGAATAAAAGTATGCTGCTGAAGAACCGAGAGCGATCAGTACGTCCATGTTCGCAGAACGGTTGCGTAATGACTTGTATGCGCCGATATAGTATTGCCAACCAACATAGAATTGAACCGGGGTTGCCAGTGCCAGGGAAAGCCATTTGAACCATGCAGTCTGGCTTGTCGCATTGGGCAGCACCCCAAAATCTCCCAGCATGGTTAATGCGAGCAACGGGATGGTGAAAATCAAACCAATGATCAACATGGTCAGTTGGTGGTGGATCTCGACCGTTCTTGCATCTGCTTCAGCATCTGTCGTCTCGCCGGTGAATTCGATCAAATCGAATCCCAGTGCCTTCACTTGGTGCCTGAGCTCTTGCTGCGAAACGAGGGTTGGGATGTATTGAATTTTGGCTTTCTCGCTGGCCAAATTCACAATGACTGAAATGACTCCCTCGTTCTTCTTCAATCCGTTTTCCAGACGGATGGCGTCACTAGTCTCGCCGATGTGGCTGATTTCAACTTCCAGTTCACCGGTGGCAATCCCATAACCGGCGTTTTCGATGCGGCTGATGATGGTATCGAGGGAAAGGGCGGTCGGATTGAAATCGACGACTGCTCTTTCAGATGCCAGATTGACGATTGTATTTTGTACACCGGGCAATTTCTTTACACTGCGTTCGATGGTAGCAACGCAATTGGCACAGGTCATCCCGGTGATGGGTAACACGATTTGTTTTGATTCTGACATCAATTCCTCGCTTTATGCTGACAAATTATTTTTGAACCGGATAATTGATTTCTTGCAGTAATGTTTCGATTTTAGTAGGGTCTGCCGGCGCTTCAAATTGAACAGAAACTTTTTTTGAGGATAGATCCGCTTGTACTTCTTTCACTCCCGGCAGTTCAGATAGTTCGGTTTTTATGGTATGCACGCAGTGGGCACAATTGATATTTGGCACGGTATAGGTTACGGAATTCATGAATTTCTCCTTTTAGACTTTGGTCGCAGTTTCGTAAATTTCGGCAATTTCCTTCAAAACGCGTTCACGTTCGTTCACATCTTCACCACGGATAGCAGTGACCAGGCACGAATTGAGATGCCCGTCCAGAATGGTTGTGCTTACCTTGTTCAATGCTGCTTGAACGGCTTGGATCTGGCGAATGATATCGATGCAATAATCGCCGTTATCGAGCATTTTCTCGATTCCACGGATATGTCCCTCGATTGTTTTTAATCGGTCAAGTGCGTTTTGATTTTTCATCTCGCTTCACCTTCCAACCCACCCCCTATGGGGGGGGATATGAGTGATTCTACCTATATTGAGCATATTTGTCAAGATATACATGACTCTCGGAGGATGAGTTGTCATTATGGTTGAATGAGCTATACGCGTCACTTATGAAATAATTTTTCTGGCGATTACAATTGTGATGAATAAAATGGGCATTACTTTCTATTCATTCCACCTGACAATACGGAACAAAATTACTAAATTATCGAATAGATTGGCCTTTAATAATTAACTAAGTTGGTTGTGCCTGCACCTTATTCAATTTTGACATGAATGATTTGTTTCTTTTTCGCTTCCCGCGGTTTTTACGTCCCCGGACGATCTTTGTGAGAGGGATCAGTTATCGAAACCATGGATCACTTTTCGATCCATCCAAATGGTAATCAGCAAAAAAACTTATGAATACTGCGTGGTAAAATTACTAAAATTTTATCTATTGAAGGCTACATTATGGATGACTTGGAAACGAGATCGATTAACACGATACGCTTTTTATCTGCTGATGGCGTGCAGCAGGCCAATTCGGGGCACCCGGGTTTGCCAATGGGAACCGCTGCCATCGCTTATACCATTTGGACACGACATTTGAAATTCAATTCCAGAGATCCCCAATGGCCGGATCGCGACCGCTTTGTACTTTCGGGCGGGCATGGGTCGATGCTGCTTTATAGTTTATTATACCTAACCGGATTTGGGTTGACGATTGAGGATCTTAAACAATTTCGTCAGTGGGGGAGTTTGACCCCTGGTCACCCCGAATATGGGTTGACCGCGGGCGTAGAAACCACTACCGGACCGCTGGGCCAGGGCTTTTCGAATGGGGTGGGAATGGCGATTGCTGAAGCGCACTTGGCCGCCGAGTTCAATAAGCCAGGCAACAAAATCGTTGATCATTATGTTTATGTCATTGTGACCGATGGCGATTTGATGGAAGGAGTTGCGTCCGAAGCGGCTTCTTTAGCCGGTCATTTGCGCCTGGGAAAATTGATTTATTTTTATGACAACAACCATATCAGCATAGATGGTTCTACAGAACTCTCTTTTACAGAAGATCGCGCTAAAAGGTTTGAGGCCTACAACTGGCAGGTTCTCCAGGTGGATGATGGCAATAATGTCGAAGAGATTGACCAGGCGATTCTCAGGGCCAAGGCTGATCCGCGTCCTTCTTTGATCATTTGTCGGACACATATTGGGTTTGGATTACCCAACCGCCAGGATACATCGAAAGCGCATGGCGAAGCGCCTGGTGATGAAGAATTAAATGGCGCTAAAAAGAAATTGGGCTGGCCTGAAAGTCCACGGTTTTATGTTCCAGAAGATGTGGCTGAGTTTTTCAGGCAGATCACCAAAGCCGGAGAGGAAAAAGCGCATCGATGGAAACTGGAATTCGAAAAGTATGCTAGAGAATTTCCGCTCGAATCTGGCGAGTTCGTTCGCAGACAAAGATCAGAATTGCCAAAGGATTGGCAAAAAGCTTTACCGCAATTTCCGGCGGATCCCAAGGGCATGGCGACTCGGGTTGCTTCTGGTGCCGTAATTAATGCAATTGCAGGCGTGCTCCCTGAGTTGATTGGTGGCTCGGCAGATTTAACGCCTTCCAATAATACTTGGATAAAAGACTCCACGGCTTTCCAACCCGATAATCTCTTAGGTCGTTATTTACACTTTGGCGTCCGCGAACATGGAATGGGTTCGATCGTTAACGGGCTGGCTTATCATAAGGGATTGATCCCATTCGGGGCGACTTTTTTAGTCTTCACCGATTATATGCGCGGCGCTATCCGCGTAGGCGCTTTGTCGCATGTGCCTTCGATTTGGGTGATGACTCATGATAGCATTGGTTTGGGAGAAGATGGGCCTACTCATCAACCCGTCGAACATTTGGCAGCTTTGCGGGCCATTCCAAATTTAGTGGTCATCCGCCCTGCAGATGCGAATGAAACTAAAGAAGCGTGGCGTGTAGCCTTAGAAAGAAAAAATGGACCGACTTTATTGGCTTTGACCCGGCAGACGGTTCCAACGCTGGATAGAACACAGATTGCTTCTGAGTCAGGCTTGTCGATGGGTGCATATATATTGTGTGACCTGGGAAAAGGAGCCCCTGAAATCCTACTGATGGCTTCAGGTTCAGAGGTAAGCCTGATACTCAGCGCTGCCGAAAAATTGGCAGAACTTGGCTACAATGTAAGAGTGGTTTCCTTCCCGTCCTGGGAGTTATTCGAAGCTACAGATGCTGCTTATAAAGAGAGTGTTTTACCATCAAAGATCAAACCTCGCGTTGCAGTCGAAATGGGTATCCGGCAGGGTTGGGATCGTTATATCGGCGCTGATGGTGAAATGGTAGGCATGCATGGCTACGGGGCATCGGCTCCGATTAAAGTGTTGTTGGAGAAATTTGGTTTTACCGTGGAGAATGTCGTTTCCACAGCTCTCAAGCTTTTATCAAAGTAGGAATCTATGAGAATTGCAGTGGCTTGTGATCATGCAGGTTTTCCTCTAAAAGATGAAGTGATCGATGCAATAAAACAAACCGGTAATGATGTGCTCGATTTGGGGACTTATAACCAGGAACCGGTCGACTATCCGGATTATGCCGAAAAAGCGGGTCGGGCAATTTTGCAGGGGCAGGCTGATCGTGCGATTATTTTATGTGGATCAGGGGTTGGAGCCACAATTGCTGCGAATAAGATCAAAGGAGTTTATGCCTGCCTTTGCCATGATACTTATTCTGCTCATCAGGGTGTTGAACATGATAATATGAACACTTTGTGTCTCGGTGGAAGGATAATCGGCGCCGAACTGGCAAAAGAGATTGTTAAATCCTTTTTAGGTGCCAGGTTTAGCGGTGAAGAACGGCATAAGCGGCGCACCGGAAAGATAGTTTTATTGGAAGCTCATTTTGGCCATTTGAGCGGTAAATAATAAACTCTCGGTGGTGATACCACCAGGTAATCAATTAATCCAGGAAAATCATATGAAATCAACCGAATCATTGTATCAATTAGGGCAATCAGTCTGGTACGACAATATTCAACGTCGACTCATTCAAAATGGGGAATTGGCAGGCATGATAGATCGCAAAGAGATTTTTGGTATCACCTCCAATCCAAGTATTTTCCAGGCTGCCATTGCTGGGACCACGGATTATGATCCTGCTTTGAAACCAATGGCATGGGCAGGATGGAAGGCCAACGATATCTTTTGGGAATTGGCTATTGAGGATATTCGCACAGCCGCAGATCTTTTTAAACCGCTATTTGATGAGACAAATGGTGGTGATGGTTATGTGAGTCTTGAAGTGAATCCGCTGCTTGCCCATGATGCGGAAGGAACGTACCGGCAGGCATTAGAGTTATGGAAACGTGTAGATCGTGAAAATTTGATGATCAAGATTCCCGCAACGAAGGAAGGGGTCGTTGCCTTTGAAAAAGCCATAACAGCTGGGTTGAATATCAACGTCACGTTGATATTTTCCCTTGAACGTTACCAGGAGGTTATCGACGCCTATATGGCCGGACTCGAAAAACGGATCGAGGAAAAGAAAACAGTAAATCATATTACTTCAGTTGCCTCGTTTTTCGTTTCCCGCGTTGATACTAAAATTGACCCATTGTTACAAAAAATAGTTGATAGCGGAGGGGCAGATTCAAAAAAAGCCTCTTCTTTATTGGGAAAAGCCGCCATTGCCAACGGTAAATTGGCTTATCAGGTATTTAAGCAAAACTTTACCCAAAAACGCTTTGAAAAACTAGCAGCCAAAGAAGCTCGTTTACAGCGTCCGCTTTGGGCATCCACCAGTACTAAGAACCCGGCCTACCTGGATGTAATTTACGTGGAAGAATTGATCGGCACAGATACGGTCAATACGGTTCCTCCGCAAACTCTAAAAGCTTTTTTAGATCATGGGAAGGCAGAATTTACCATTGAAAATAACCTGAATATTGCCGAACAGAATATTCTACAATTATCAGAGTTGGGTATCTCGATGGATAAGGTGACCTTGGAATTGGAAAACGAAGGCGTTAAATCATTTGCTGACGCATTTCAATCCCTGATTCAAACAATCGATGTGAAGTCAAAAACTGCGCTGAAAGAGCTTGGTCCGTTGGTAAAACCAGTTGCAAGCCAAATGGAAAAGGACATCGCTAATTCGAGCGTAAAGCGTCTATTTGAGGTTGATCCTTCTCTTTGGACAAAAGATCCTGCCAGCCAGGCAGAAATTCGTAAACGCTGTAATTGGTTGAACGCTCCTTGGATGAAATCTGAAGTCTTGCATGAATATGAAGAAATACTTGATTATTGTTCAAATCAAGGGTTGACGCATGCTTTGTTGTTGGGCATGGGTGGGTCTTCGTTGGCGCCCGAAGTCTTCAGATTGATAAATGGTGTAACTGAAATAGACGGCAAAAAAGGGCTGGATCTGGCGATTCTCGATTCGACGGATCCCCAGCAGGTAAAAGAAGCACTTGAGCGTTCTTCTGTTGAAGAGACTTTGTATATCGTTTCCAGCAAATCCGGCGGAACCGCTGAAGTAAATGCTTATTTTGATTATTTTTGGAATGAGACAGAAAAGAAAATCGGTAAAAAGGCTGGCGAACATTTCATTGCCATCACTGACCCAGGCACCAACCTGGAAAAATTGGGTGTGGAAAGAAAATTCTGGCATGTGTACAGTGGTGATCCGATGGTCGGTGGGCGAAATTCGGCGCTCACTGCCTTTGGACTGGTACCGGCCGCAGTCGTTGGCATGGATCTGGAGAAATTATTAAACAATTCTCGTTCTGTGGCAGATCAATGTGTGCCAGAGGTGCCTTTTGGCGCTAATCCTGGTGCTATGCTCGGCGTTGTAATGGGAACTGCTTGGAAGGAAGGAAGAGATAAACTTACCGTCATTACAGATCCGGATTGGAATTCGTTTGGTTCCTGGCTGGAACAATTGGTCGCGGAAAGCAGCGGAAAACTGGGCAAAGGAATTATCCCCATTACGCAAGAACCACTCGCAGAGGTAAAGTCTTATGGAAAGGACCGTCTCTTTGTTTACCTTCGGTCTACAGGTGAACATGCGAGTTTCGCTTCTACTCTTAAAGAAGCTGGGCAACCTATACTTGAGTTCGGTGTAAATTCGGCCTATGATCTCGGTGGTCAATTCTACTTATGGGAGATTGCTATTGCAATTGCCTGCTCGATTCTGGAGGTCAATTCTTTTGATCAACCGGATGTACAGGATAATAAAATACGCACTTTGAACAAAATTGACGGATTTCGCAGGGATGGTAAACTGGCAGATTCTGAGCCAATCCTTACGGTAAACCAGGCAAAAGTATTTGGTACCAAAACAGTTAAACTTCAAAATGTCGGTACTGTCAAAGAACTGATTTTCGATTATTTACAGACTACTGTTAAACCGGCTGATTATGTAGCAATCAATGCTTATCTACCACGCAATAAAGCGACGATTGCTTCATTAACTGAACTGAGAAAACAAATACTGACAAAATTTGGAGTAGCCACTACCCTTGGTTTTGGACCTAGATTTCTACACTCCACTGGGCAATTACATAAGGGCGGTCCGGATAATGGAGTATTTGTACAAATTACTGCTGACTCTGACGTAAATTTAGATATTCCTGGCGAGGGGATGACCTTCAATGTCCTGGAACGTGCCCAGGCAATCGGTGATTTTGAAGCTCTGGAGGCTCGGGGACGCAGAGTTATTCGCATCCAATTGTCCAAGCCGGAACCTGCCTTATTGCTTAAGTGAAAGCCATGACAGCGAACCGCTTGGACGAATTTGAAGAATACCGCTCCAAAATGAATGACCGCATTCAGCAGATAGATCATTTGGGAATCAAGCGCTTTTTTAATCTGGATAACAATGCTTATCAAAGTGGCGCATTGGACGCCAAAACAAAAGAATTGTTAGGACTGGTCGCTTCTATTGTATTGCGCTGCAACGATTGCATCGATTACCATATTCTTCAATGCATCAAGGTTGGCTGGTCTGATACAGAGATTTATGACGCATTAAACGTAGCACTGGTTGTTGGCGGAAGCATCGTTATTTCCCATCTTAGGCATGTAGTTGAATCTCTTGATCTGGCAAGACAAAGGTAAACAAGGAATCCGGTTTCTCAGACCGGATTCCGCTTTCTATTTCTTTTTGTGAAAAAGTAATTTGAGGGAAAAAAGAGTAAAAAGTATTTCGATGGGATGCGAAGCAACCCACAATCCAATTTGGAGTAACTTGCGCAATAAGGTCACTTGACTGCCGGTTTGGATGGGAAATTCGATGGTGTCGTTCCAATCAAAATCGACTAAGCGTTCGAGATATTCGTTTTGAACACAGCCTTCCAGGCTAAAGAGATAAATGTGTCGATTAAAAGACCTGGCGATGAGCAAATCCCTGTGAAGATCAGACCAGCTCATTGTTTTCAGCGGTTTCCCATCTTCCAATTCGACCCCACCGCCTGTGCTTCCCAGCCCGATTCCCTCAGCTTGAGGAGCATAACTCCATAAAAACGCATCCCCACTTTTCTTCTGGAAACTGGAATAGAGCATAAGCACTTCACGGTCCGATTCAAGTGGAGGAGTCCCAAAGATTTTGGAAATAAAATTTGAATCGGCTTTGCGTTCCTCGATTATGAACGGGAAATTATAGGTTTCTACTGCATACCCATCTTCACGGATATCTGTGATCAAGGCACATAGATCGGCTTCTCTCCTTTTATACAAATTTCCTGAGAAAAGGCGAACGATCAATGTGGGTATTTCTTTTACCCATCCAGGGCCTAACAATTGTACGCGATCCAGCCGGGGCTCGATGTCCAACCCGATCGCTGCCCATTGAAGTTTATTTTTAGCAGTCCATTCTTTGAATACGGAATAGCAATGGACGGTTTCAGCAACTGTATCCAAACTGGTCCAGTAGCCCTGGTCTTTCGGGAGGAGCAACCAGGCGGTTACCGGAATCCCTGCATTTGTGAGCTGTTTGACTATTTCTGCTCGTTCAGTTGAAAAGTCTAGCAAACCCATACTGATATTTGCGCGGATTTTTTGAAGTCGCTCTATAAGTAGTGAATTATCAAAAAGTTTTTTCAGTTGATTTGAGGGTATTTCGCAAAAAAAAGTGATCGGTGGTTTTATGGTTGTCATATTATCCACTCCATTATTTGGTGAATTTACATAACGTTACAGAGGCTGGTGAGAGCAAAAAACTGATTTTGTTTTCTTTCAGAGAGAGAGAGCTTCTATTGTGGATACGAACTTCTTTTGGGTGTTCAAAAGAATTGAATGATAAAGGCGAAATGGCGCTAATTTCTCTCCGGCTCATGGAAGAAAAGTGTCTATTGCCTGATAAAGTAATGGTCAGGTTCATACGATCTTCAGGATGTCGATTGATGATTAAAACCGTAATAGCTTCACCCTCTTTATCCTGTGTGGCAGTGGCATCTAAATAAGGCACATTTTGATGGGCGAGAAGGTTCTTGCCAATTCCCTCGCTTTCGAAGGCGGGAGAATTCACTTTTATGGCTAGCAGATTTTCTTCCATTTCCGCTGCTAAAACAAAAGGGAAGAAGATGGCTGTAGCAATCGCTTTTGTCGGGGTTGTCTTTATAAGCGGAAGGACGTTGACCAATTGTGCCAGGTTGGCGATATCTACTAGAGCTGAATTCCGATAGAGAGCGTTGATGATGCCAGCTACATACAAACAATCACGCATCGTAAAGGTCACCTGATGCATGCTTTTTGCTCTTTCACCAGGTGGTAACCAGATATTCCACTCATCGATGCACTGGGTAATTCGGTTTTTCCCTTTTGAGGAACCGATTTGTGCACCAACTCTTTTGATGATGTTCTCGAAATCGACTGGGGCAGCGCAGACAGCGGCAAACAAAGAATGCGGGTCATAACTTTCTTTCCAGGATTCTTGTTCAGGCTGGTAAATATGGCAGGAGAGAAAATCGAAATCATCTGAGCCATTTTCGAGCACTTCTTTATTCCACAACGTAGCAGGATCAGCCGGATCATCAGATAGAGGATTATTACCGACTGCAATAATTTTGATAGTGGGATCGACAGTTCTCATTGCCTGAGAAAATCTGCTCAGTCTATGTACATATTCTTGTGCTGATGCAGAACCGATTTGCCAGGGACCCCAAACCTCGTTGCCAACCCCCCAATATTTGACATTGTAGGGTTGTTCATGGCCGTTGAGAGCCCTGCGGTGGCCCTGTTCTGTCTCTTTAGGTGAATTATTACAATAAGCTACCCAGCGTGCAGCCTCTTCGGGAGTGCCTGAACCATCATTTACAACAAGATAGGGTTCGATATCCATTTGTTCACAAAAAGTAAGAAATTCATCCGTACCTACTTGGTTTGTTTCTTCAGCTTGCCATGCTGCATCGTGGCGGATGGGGCGATTATCCCGGGAATCTATTCCGTCTTCCCAATGATAGCCGCTGGCAAAATTTCCTCCTGGATACCGAATCATGGGGATATGAAGTTGTTCAATTAACCTCAGAGTATCCGCACGTAGTGCTGTTCCTTTTTTGGTCCATATACCGTCATAGACACAGCGTTCGAGATGTTCTACGAACTGACCTAGTAGAAAAGGGGACACCTCCACATCCGGAGAATTAGTATCAATGAAAATATTGCTTTCAATGGGTTTTCTGAATACTGACATCCATCTAGGCGTAAACCCCTTATAGTGTGGTTTCTTGAGTGAATCAGCGAGGGTGAACTCGATTTTACCAATTTCTTTGGTGTCGACAATAACCTTGACGGGGCCATTCAAAGGTTGGTTATGGATCTGGAGAGTGACCTCGGTCCCTACTGTAGCCAATAAGGGATTTTCTTTATTAATCGCTTCAGCAGAGCCGATATTTATTCCAGGTGAAGAAAAACTTATAGAGGAAGCTGGTATTTCTTTTTGACCGACAATTAATTTGAATGAAGTGATGGTTGCTGGTGCGAAGGTGTCCAATAATATGAACTGGAAACCAGTCCCAATGGATCTTAAACTGCCGGGGACGATTAATTTTCGCAAGATGAATTCTGGAATGGCCATAAATAACACTTTTTATTTGACAAAGATTTTGCGTTTATTATCTACAAGGGATTTTGCCAGTGCGATAGCGCCTAGCACTCCTGCACGATCTCCAAGCCCGGGCGGTTGGATAAAAATATCGGTTTTATTTATGATTAAATCGCTTTGGATGTATCCATTTAAGAACTTGACTAACTTTTCGCGTACCAATTCAATTAGTCCAGGGGTTTTCATCACACCACCACCCAGGATGATCCGTTGTGGAGAAAAGGAATATACCAAATTGGCAATTGCATAACCGATATAATCCGATTCGATTTGCCACGCCGGATGATCGATGGGTAGGGCTTCAGCAGGTATACCCCACCTCATCAGGATTGCCGGACCACTGGCGAGGCCTTCCCAACAATCCTGATGAGATGGACAGACTCCAATAAATGGATCCTGTTTGATATTATGGGGGATTAACATATGTCCTATTTCGGGATGGATCATACCGTGGTGTGGTCGACCTCCAGATATGATCCCGCCACCAATGCCAGTGCCTATGGTCAAATAAATATAATCATTACATTTTTTTGCGTTTCCCCATAAACCTTCACCCAGCGCAGCGGCTGCAACATCTGTATCAAAGGCGATCGGAATGTCCATGTGTTGCTTAATGTACGGGACAATGGGTGTATTCCTCCAGGCCAGTTTGGGGGTGGACGTGATGTAGCCATAATTCGGCAGATTCAAATCCAAACAAAGAGGACCAAAAAATCCAAGTCCCATTGACGATAAAACAATTTGATGCTCGGATTTAACCTGATTAAAAAATTCGACGACTTTTGGGAGAGTTTCTTGGGGAGTAGTTGTTGGGATACGTATTTCTGCTAATATATTTCCTGGATCGCTGGCGACGACACAATTGAATTTTGTTCCACCAGCTTCTACGCCTGCATACCATGACATGATTTCACCATTGAAGTAGAATTTAAATTAATCATAGCACACAAGAGGATACAAATTGGGAATAAATGTTTATAAATATTAGTATTGTTCGCGTATCTTAAATCCCCTATAAAGTGTTCTTCAATTGGAGGGTTTTTTACGGAGGCAAAGATATGAACGGTTTCATTTTTTATTTTCCGTCCCCGTCTTTTCCGCCGATTTTATATTATTCGAGGGAGCCATGGATATTTTTGAAAAGTGTAGGAATTATACCGATGCCAGGGAGGCAATTGCGAGAGGTGTTTACCCTTATTTCATTCCTTTGAATGAAAACGAAGGGACGGAGGTTGTTTTCAACGGCCAGCGTTTGATCATGTGTGGCTCGAACAATTATCTCGGATTAACCACTCATCCCAAGGTAAGAGAAGCTGCTGTAGAAGCAATCAACCGCTTCGGTACCAGCTGTACCGGATCACGTTTTTTGAACGGCACCCTGGTGTTGCATGAGCAACTTGAAAAAGAATTGGCTGAATGGGTAGGTAAAGAATTGGCTTTGGTTTTTTCAACCGGCATGCAGACTAATCTCGGTACGATAAGTGCTCTGCTTACCCGTGACGACGTGGTTATTCTGGATAAAGAAGATCATGCCAGTATTGTAGATGGTGCTCGACTGGGTTATGGAAAAATCGAACGTTATCGCCATAATGATCTTGATCACCTGGAAAAAATTTTGAAATCCATTCCGCAGACCGCTGGTTCCTTATTGGTCGTGGATGGCTTGTTCAGTATGGAAGGGGATCTGGCACCTATTCCAGCGCTCGCACAATTGACCAAAAAATATGGTGTCCGTTTCATGGTGGATGATGCTCATGGAATGGGAGTATTGGGTGGTGGCCACGGTACCGTGGCTCATTTTAATTCCACCAATGATGTAGATTTGATTATGTCCACTTTTAGTAAATCTTTTGCTTCTTTGGGCGGATTTATTGCCGGAGATGAAACCACTATCGATTTCATCAAACATAATGCTCGCTCTTTGATTTTTAGTGCTAGTATTCCGCCAGCGAATGCGGCTGCTGCTTTGGCTGCATTGCATGTGATGCGTGACGAACCAGAAAGGGGCATACGGGTTTGTGAGATCGCCGATCGAATGCGCCGGGAATATAGAGCGATGGGATTTGATATAGGCAAATCCGAAACTCCGGTGATCCCCATAATCATTGGCGATGATGAGAAAACATTCCTTTTCTGGAAGACATTATTCAATAACGGCGTATTTGTAAATCCTGTCGTCAGCCCTGCTGTTAGTCAAGGACATCAGTTATTACGTACCAGTTATATGGCCACCCATACGGATGCCCAGATGGATAGGGTACTATCGACCTTTAAAAAAGTCGGTAAAAACCTCGGGATTATCTAGAATAAAAAGGCGAGATTTAATCAATCTCGCCTTTTTATTACTTTGTGAAAAACAATATACCTATTGTATTCGGTCCACAATGACTACCTATGGTAGCGTTCGCTGTTGAAAGGCAAACTTCCTTGATGGGTGCCAGTTTTATTAATTCATCTTTCAAATAATTGGCATCCTCTTGGCAAAATGTGTGTGTAATGAAAACCTTCTGCAAATCAATATTGGGTAATTTCTTCTTGAAATCGATGATCAGGGAATCCAAAGCCTTTTTCCGGCTGCCGGATACTTTTTCTTTAACTCCAAGAGTTCCGTCATGACGTACTTCAATAACTGGCCGAATCTTGAGCAAACTACCAACAATGTGTTCCATCGATGAGCAACGGCCACCCATATAGAGATAATCGAGCTTATCGATTACAAAAGAAGAGTTAACCTTTGCAGACAGTTCATTCAAAGTGGTTTCTATTTCTGATAAAGTTCTCCCTTGATCTCTCAGTTCAACTGCTTTCAAAACCAACAATCCGATACCGGTAGATAGATTAAGCGAGTCGACAACACGAATATCTTTCGACGTTAAACTTTGTGCTGCAAGTAAACCATTTTGGTTGCTAGCTGAGAGTTTGGAACTGATGCTGATGTAGATAGCCTCTTGATAAGGTTTGAATGCAAGTACGAAAGTGGCGGTAGACGGTGCGGATGTCTTGGGAAGCGCACCTGTGTTTTTAACGAGGTCAAAAAGTTCGGGTGTGGTAATATCTTCTCCATCCAGGTAGCTTTTATTATTAATAAAGACGCCGAGAGGGATAATATGAATATGATTTTCTTCAATTTGCTTTGGAGTTAAATCGCAGCAGCTATCTGCAAAAATTTCGATCGTCATGATAGTCTCCTCGAAGTGAAAATAATTTGGTTGTAATAAAGAAAAAAATTAAATAACGATCTGCCAAATGTATTGAACGCTAAATAATCGCATCGGTTATTGGAAATAACTAAAAAATGTACCTTCATTCTAATTCAAAATATGTCTTAATTCACTTTTATATTTCATAACTTATGTTTAAATCCCCCCATAAAGAGGAATAAGTCCATGGCTATGATTGATTTTGATGAAATTGCGCAATTGTTGGAAGAATCATTCCAAGCAGAAAAATCAAACGGGATTGATTTCGGTGTGCAAATTGGAATAAACGATATTGAGGATGGAATTTGGCACTTACAAATCAAAAATATGAATTGCCAGGTCGGAAGGGGAAATTTGATTTCAGAAAATACGAAGATATCAGTGAGTCAAGCGGATTTACTCAATCTTCTCGCGGGCCAGTTGAACCCGACCTTGGCTTTCTTCACTGGCCGGATAAAGCTATCTGGAGATCAATCGGGAATATTAAAAATGATCTCCCTTTTCGATTTTAATAAAGAAAAGCTCGATCATTTATTAGAAAAATATAAATAAGGGATATCTTAAAATAGACCCCATTCTTCCCCAAGTCCTTCTTCCATCATTGAAAAGTCCCAGTTATCCATGCTCAAATCAATCCCTACTGGACGTTCCAAAAGCTGTTCAGATTTTTGTCGAATTGATTCCAACATAGCTGGACCATAGGGGCAAAATGGAGTGGTCAAGAGGGTTTTTATTATTGCGCCATCGGCGTCTATTTTTACGTTTCGAATGAGACCAAGCTGAATTATATTTAATCCAAGTTCGGGATCAACAATTTCGCTCAAACCTTTTTTCAATTTACCGCTTAATTCAGGATCGGTTTCTTCAGATTCCCAAGTGGGTCTATTGGTACCTGGTTTACCGTTTAGCATTATTTGTTCTCCGCTATTTGCTGCTGGGTAATGATGTACGAGCATTGGTTATCCCCATCCAAAACACATTCAACCTTTTCGGCGGGAATAGAAAGTATCGAAGATATTAAGGTTTTGTCAATCGCACAAACTTCGGGATGGGCTTGTCCGACATGGAAGAATGGGCAGGCAATTTCTTTGATCATATAATTGTCACCGATCTTTTCCCATTCTATTGAAAAACCTTGATCGGAAAGAGATTCTTTGATGTAGTTTAATTTTTCTTCGATGGATAGTTTTTTTATTTTTTCAGTTTGTTCTGAGGTGATATCCATTGCCATCTGAGAAAAAATTGCTTCGATTTCTGATGCTGGCATTCTTTGTTTTAACTCAGTTAATAACCGGTTGGTCAATTGCAAATAACGCGTTGGAAATTTTTCCATCCCACTATCTGTGAGTGTATAAACCAGACGAGGTCTGCCGACGCCATGTCTAACTTCTTCTGCTTTTACAAAACCATCCAATTGAAGATTTGTCAGATGGTGGCGGGCCGAAATTGAGTTGATATTAACTGACTCTGCTAGGTCGCTGATTGTTGACTGTGGGTGGTTGAGTAAGGTTTGTAGAATACGATCACGCGTGCTTTTCATAGAGTCCTTTTCTAATAATCCATTACAAATTTATAATATCATAATCAGATAATATTTGTCAATATTAATATACTTATCCTAAATATTATATGAAAATTATTAGAATATTATAGATAAATATGGTAAATATTGACCCCGATAATTCCATGTGATATAATGTTTGCGTTGAAGTAATATATATGAATTAAATGATATAAATGATAAAAATCGTTTATTAATTTCAAAATTAGGAGCAGAACTCCATGTCCGAAATAGTGATCAATAATTTGCATGTCAGCATCGAAGGGAAGTCGATATTAAATGGTATTGACTTAAAAGTTCCTCAAGGTGAAGTTCATGCAATTATGGGCCCGAATGGAACAGGTAAATCAACGTTGGCAAATACTTTGATGGGTCATCCATCTTACACGGTCACAGCAGGTAAGGTGTTTTTCAAAGGTCAAAATATTCTTGGCATGAAAACAGATGAACGGTCCCGGTTGGGACTTTTCCTGGCTTTTCAATATCCGATTTCCATACCGGGAGTGACAGTAGCTAATTTTTTACGTACTGCACTAAACGCGCGCTTACGAAGCCTGAAACCAGAAGATAAGGGGATTGCAATTCCAGAATTTCGTAAATTGCTAAAAGAGAAAATGGAAGAATTAAAAATTGATAGCTCTTTTGCTGGACGTTATCTCAATGAGGGATTTTCTGGCGGCGAGAAAAAACGCGTTGAAGTTTTACAAATGGCTGTCTTGCAACCTGAAATAGCCATTCTTGATGAGATTGATTCCGGACTGGATATTGACGCTATGCGGATTGTCTCGGATGGGGTCAACCTGTTACGTGAAAAACAAAATTTGGGAGTATTGGTAATTACTCATTATCAGCGCTTGCTTAATTATATTAAACCGGATGTCGTTCACATTATGATGGACGGAAAGATCGTCGAATCGGGGGGGCCTGAATTAGCTGTTCATCTTGAGGAACATGGTTACGAATGGGTACGTGAAAAGGTACAGGAAGAATCTCTTTGATCAATGACCTTCAAATGAAGGTGAGGATATTATGGGTACTGAGAAGAATACTAAGTTTTTGAACAACTTGGATGAATATCAATATGGATTTAAGGACCCCGAAACTTATGTATTTAAATCAAGCAAAGGTCTGAGCGAAGAAATTGTCCGTAAAATTTCTTCAATGAAAGACGAACCTGCTTGGATGTTGGATTTTCGATTGAAGGCATTGGCACATTTTAAAATTCACCCGATGCCAACCTGGGGAGCAGATCTTTCCGGGTTGGATTTGGAAGATATATTTTATTATGTACGTCCCATGAACGAATCGGGAAAGACCTGGGACGAGGTTCCAGATACGATCAAGAATACCTTCGACCGTTTAGGCATTCCTGAGGCTGAGCGTAAATTCCTGGCTGGCGTTGGGGCGCAGTATGAATCAGAAATGGTTTATCACAGTATTCAAGAGCACCTTTCGAAACAGGGTGTGATTTTCTTGAGTATCGAAGATGGGCTAAGACAATATCCAGACTTGTTCCGGCAATACTTTGGAACAGTAATTCCAATAGAGGATAACAAATTCGCAGCTTTGAACTCAGCGGTTTGGTCAGGCGGATCGTTCGTCTATGTTCCCAAGGGTGTACATGTTGAACTACCATTGCAGGCTTATTTCCGTTTGAATGTGGCTAATATTGGTCAATTTGAACGGTCCCTGATTATCGTCGAAGAAGACGCTCAGGTCCATTACGTGGAAGGTTGCACTGCTCCACAATATACGACCAACTCGTTACACTCTGGGGTTATCGAAATTGTTGTTAAAAAAGGCGCGCGCATGCGCTATACGACCATTCAGAACTGGTCCACTAATGTATATAACCTGGTAACTCAACGAGCTGCTGTCGAAGAAAACGGAACGATGGAGTGGGTAGACTGTAATCTGGGCTCTAAAGTGACTATGAAATATCCTTCTTGCTATTTATTGGGAAAAGGTGCGCATGGAGAGATATTATCTGTAGCTTTTGCTGGTAAAGGGCAACAACAGGATGCCGGTGGAAAAATCCTGCATTTTGCCCCAAATACGAGTTCTAAAATTACCTCAAAATCGATCAGTAAAAGCGGTGGCCGGGCTTCTTATCGAGGTTTGATAAAAGTTTACAAGGGCGCCACAAATGTTAAATCAAATGTCGTTTGCGATGCACTATTATTGGATCCTGCTTCACGTTCGGACACTTACCCTACAATTGAAATTGATGAAGAAGATGTAGCAATTGGCCATGAAGCTTCAGTTTCAAAAGTTGGCGAGGAACAATTGTTTTATCTGATGAGCCGCGGATTATCTGAAGAAGAAGCCACCACAATGGTTGTATCTGGCTTTATCGAACCCTTGGTCAAAGAATTACCCATGGAATATGCCGTCGAGATGAATCGGCTCATTCAGCTTCAAATGGAAGGCTCTGTTGGATGAAATAAAGGATAAACGTGATGTTTGAATCTCCTGTTGTGATAATTAAAAAACGCGCTAACGCTGTTAGCGAAAAGAGAGAATTTACTTTTTCACCTGATTTTGCAGGATTAAGTGGAAATATTTTAGAATATCAACAAAATGCTTGGCAGGTGTACAAGAGATTAGGTTTTCCCACTTCTGCAGATGAAGCTTGGCGGCGTACCGATATCCACAATTTGGCAATTGAAACTTTTCGAACTGGCTTGGGTGGAAAACTCGTCTCAGTCCCTTCCAATCTGTTAGAACCGCTTACCGACTTGCGACATGGGGGGCAGATTATCTTATCCCAAGACACTTCACAAATTACGCTGGAAAAAGAGCTGCAGGATCAAGGAGTTATTTTTACAGATTTACAAACAGCGTACAAAATGTACCCAGAAAAAGTAGGCCAGGTTCTAGGGAAGTTGATCAATCTCGAAGAAGATAAATTTGGGGCATTGGCGGCTGCAATGGCAAGAAAGGGAATTTTCTTGTATGTACCCAAAAATGTGAAGATAAGTACACCATTACATAGTTTATTCTGGGCCTCGGGCGAAAATGCTGCCTTTTTCACCCATTACCTGGTCTATCTGGATGACGGTGCTGAAGTGACCTATGTCCATGAGTCATCTTCACCAGACCACATTGAAGGCCAAAACATGCATTCTGGATTAATGGAAATATTTGTCGGACAGGAAGCCAAATTGACATTTGTGGAACTGCAATCTTGGGGAGATAATGTTTGGAATTTTACTCATGAGCGGATTAATGTTGAGCGAAATGGAAGTGTTGATTGGATATTTGGTGCCCTGGGCAGTAAATTAACCAAGAATTTCTCTGACCTTAATCTTGTTGGAGAAGGTAGCACTGGAAAAATGTCAGGGTTTTATTTTACTCAGGGGAAACAGCATCTGGATCATGACACTCAACAAAATCATTTTGCTCCTCACACGACCAGTGATTTGTTGTTCAAGGGTGCATTGATTGGTGAAAGCCGCTCTGTTTGGCAGGGAATGATCTATGTTGCACCAAATGCTTCAAAGACTGATGGTTATCAGGCCAATCGAAACCTGGTTTTGGATCACCGCGCCAGAGCAGACTCTATCCCAGGTCTGGAAATATTAACCGATGATGTCAGATGCAGTCATGGTGCCACAGTTGGAAAAATTGATCAGGAACAAATTTATTATCTTGAAAGTCGTGGTTTACGCAGAACGGATGCCGAGAGATTAATCGTCGAAGGGTTCTTTGATCCTATTATGCAAAGGATTCCTTTTGATGGAGTTAAAAATCGATTTCAGCTTGCCATTGTCGAAAAGATGAAAGATTTTCATCGCGAAACAACAGAAGAATAAGTTTTATGCTAAAATTTAAAGATTAAATCTTTGCTGGAGATAAAAATGGCACAAATACCGTTTATGAAACCCCCTGAACACGAATTTCAATACGAAGTTGGTGATCCAGTAGAAGTATTTTGCGATCACGAAAAAGCGGGAGAACGTGTTCGTGGTTGGATGCGAGGAATTGTAGTTCAAGTGGATCCAAAAATGGTTGCGGTTCAATTTCGTACCAATGTATATTTAACCGATGGCTGGATGGTACCGGATCATATTTTATGGTACCCGCAAACCTCCCCGCATATTCGGGAGCCGTTGAAAAAATCATCCAAGTCTGATGTAACCCGGGTTGGCGAGCTATAAAGGAAATCTAATGCCTGAACTATCAAGTGCTCATTTTAATGTTGAGAAAATTCGTGCAGATTTTCCTATTTTGAAACGTGAGACGAAGCCCGGAATACCACTCATTTATTTTGATTCAGCGGCTACTTCGCAAAAACCGGACGTTGTCATCAATGCTATGGATGAATATTATCGTAATTACAACGCAAATATTCATCGGGGTGTACATACGTTGGCTGAAGAAGCAACTGCTCATTATGAAGACTCAAGAACTGCAGTGGCTAGGTTTATACATGCAAATAATGCAAACGAACTAGTTTTCACCCGTAATACTACAGAATCAATTAATTTAATCGCATATACATGGGCAAGAGCAAATTTAAAAAAAGGTGACCTGGTTGTATTAACTGAAATGGAACACCATTCGAATCTGGTTCCCTGGCAAATGCTGGCAGTAGAAAAAGAGATTCGTTTGGAATTCATTCCGGTGACGGAAATCGGGGAACTGGATTTACAGGTTTTTAATAAATTATTGGAACAAGAACCAAAACTGGTTTCATTTACGCACATTTCGAATGTGTTAGGAACCATTAATCCGGTTAAACAGATGACTTTCGATGCCCATAAAGCCGGTGCAATGGTTCTGGTAGATGGAGCCCAATCAGTCCCGCATATTCCCATAGATGTTGTGGATCTGGGAGTTGATTTTTATGCTTTCTCTGCACATAAAATGGTGGGACCTACGGGAATTGGTGCCCTCTGGGCAAAAAAAGAGATATTGAAAGAAATGCCACCGTTTTTGGGCGGCGGAGATATGATCAAACGTGTCTATCTGCGTTCTTTTACCTCCAATGATATTCCCCACAAGTTTGAAGCCGGTACCCCCGCAATAGCGGAAGCCATCGGTTTTGGTGCAGCAGTGGATTACCTTTCCTCAATTGGTATGGATAAAATAAACAAACACGAACAAGAAGTTACTCAGTATGCCATGGAAAAATTGTCTTCTATAAAAAAAATAAATATATTGGGGCCTGGACCTGCTAAACGTGGAGGAGTTATTGCATTTACTTTGGATGGAATTCATCCCCATGATGTGGCACAAATTCTGGACTTGGATGGTATAGCTGTTCGTGCTGGTCACCATTGTGCGATGCCGTTGCATGACCGATACGGCATTCCGGCCAGCACTCGAGCTAGTTTTTATTTATATAATACAGTGGGTGAAGTTGATCAATTGGTACTTTCACTCGAAAAAGTAAAGAAAGTATTTGGCGAATAGAGTAGCAATATGGATGATCTTTACCGCGAACTGATTATTGAACATTATAAAAACCCCTATCATAAAGGAACTCTTGAACCTCATGATATCTCATTTGAGGATGAAAATCCCTTGTGCGGAGATCATATTCGAATTGATTTGCGTGTAGACAATAAAGGAATAATAAAAGAAGTTGCATTTGACGGACATGGATGTGCAATTTCTCAATCTTCTGCTGATCTATTATTGGATTCCATTATTGGCAAGTCGGTTGAAGAAGTAAAGAAAATGGATAAACAGACTGTCTTGGACTTGTTGGGGATTGAACTCGGTCCTGTTCGGCTAAAATGCGCATTATTGCCATTGAAAATTCTCAAAGCAGGGGTCTATGGGCTGGGAGAAGCAACAGATGATCTGGTTGAAGGAGGATAAAATGGCTACCAACGAAACTTTTTATAAAATTACGGCAATCCAGGATATACCAAACAATGAACGTTTATTTATTGAGATAAATGGTCTACCTATAGTAATTTACTCATTAAACGGGGAATTCTATGCAACTAGCGATGAGTGCAGCCATGATAAAGGTCCAATTGGCGAAGGCCAATTGGATGGGTTTGAAATAATTTGCCCTCGTCATGGAGCTAGGTTTGATATCCGTAATGGAAAGGTTACCCGCCTTCCTGCTGCCAGAAATATTCCAAGTTATCCTGTAAAAGTAATTGATGGATATCTGAATATCGGAATTCCAGCTAATTAATTCCAAGTTTATTCTTCTCTCACTCTTTCGACCATTGCGCCCAATTGGCGTAATTTTTCATCTACCCGTTCATAACCTCGATCGATTTGACCTACATTTCGAATAACTGATTTACCTTTTGCAGAAAGACTGGCCAGAACGAGTGCCATTCCTGCACGTATATCCGGGCTTTCCATTTTTTCACTGAAAAGTTGGGTAGGTCCTTGAACGATACAACGATGAGGATCACAAAGAACAATTTGCGCGCCCATACCGACTAGTTTATCAGTAAAAAACATCCGCGATGGATACATCCAATCGTGGAAAAGTACGGTACCTTTTGCTTGGGTTGCCAAAATAATAGCCATGCTCATCAAATCAGTGGGAAAAGCTGGCCACGTATTCACGTTGATGGTCGGAATTGCACCACCTAGATCCATTTCTACCCTGAGTTTTTGTTTAGCCGGTATAAAAATATCTTTATTGCGCACTTCCCATTGAACACCCAATCGACCGAGGACCAGGCGAATCATATCCAGGTATTCCATTCCAGCATCTTTGATCGTAATTGAGCCATGTGTGACCACTGCAGCTCCAATAAAACTGACGACTTCAAGGTAATCCGGACCTATCGTAAATTCACCCCCGTGCAAATGGTCAACCCCTTCGATTTGCAGGGAGTTTGATCCAATATTTGAAATCTTGGCCCCTAACGAATTCAGAAAATGACATAGTTCTTGAATATGCGGTTCAGAGGCAGCATTTCGAACAGTAGATTTGCCTTTCGCTCTGACACAGGCCATGATTGCATTTTCTGTGGCAGTGACACTGGCTTCATCGAGTAGGATATCGGCTCCAACTAATTTTTTTGCATGGAATTCGAAGACTCGACCGCATTTGATCTTGGTGCCAAGTTTCCTTAATGCAAGCATGTGGGTATCGACCCGTCGCCGACCGATCACGTCTCCACCAGGTGGTGGCAGGATTAATTCACCAGTCCGGGCGACCATGGGGCCTGCAACAAGAATTGAAGCACGTATTTTGCGGCATAAATCCGGATCAATTTCTGTGGGATGGACTGTCTTCGCCTGAACTCTCCAGGTATGGGGGTCGAGTATCTCGATTTCTGCTCCCAGGCTCATAATTAACTTACGCATATTTTGAACATCTTGAATATCAGGAACATTATGTAAAATGACCGACTCATCTGTCAAAAGACAAGCAGCAAGAATTGGCAAGGCTGCATTTTTATTGCCAGAGGGAGTTATTGTTCCAGAAAGAGGAATTCCTCCATCAATTATGAATTTATCCACGGTATCCTCCAGTTGAGATTCGGGTTATTAATATTATTCAGATTCACTTAATTGGTGTCGCAAATATAATAACAGTATGGCAGTTCAAATGTCAATGTAAAGGTGAAGAGACCAAAATTGCAAAAAGATCAAATATTTTATCTTGATCCATATTCAAAAAACGAGAATGTAATCGCGTTGATTCACGGGCTTGGCTCGGACTCATCCTCCTGGCAATTGCAAATGGATGTTTTAGCCTCTCAAGGTTTTCGGCCTATTGCTATTGATATTCCTGGATTCGGAAATTCCAGATTTTCTTTCAGGCATTGGAGTATTCGTCGAGCAGCGCTGATGATCAGCCAACAGATTATCGATCCTCTTGAGAAGCCAGTCATTTTAATTGGTCTTTCTCTGGGTGGAGTGATTGCTCAAAAAATCCTTGAGTACAGGCCTCAAAAAATAAAAAAGATCGTTTTAGTCAGTACTTTCTCACGATTACATCCTAAAGTAAAGAAGAATCTGCCTTACCTGGGGAGGCGTGTTGTTCAAGTATTTTCAGGAAATATTCGTAAACAGGCAAAAACTGTTGCGGATCGAATATTTCCTTTACCGGACCAATTAATTTGGCACGATTATTTGCTCTCGCAAGTCAAGCACGCTAATCCTAAAATATATCGCCAGGCAATGATAGGGTTAAGCGCTTTTAACAGTAAGCGTTGGATAAAAAATACCGGAATTCCCTGTTTGGTAGTTACCGGAAGTGATGATTCTACAGTCACAATTCAGGACCAAAATCGACTGGCAAAAATAATTCCTGGGGCCAAACATATAACAATTGTTGGAGGCGGACATGCAGTAAATGTAGATCATTATCAGGAATTTAACCAGAAATTGATTCAATTTTTAAATGAATAATTATTATCATTAATAATTTGAATCGGAGTATACTGCAAGAATTCGAACTTATTTTTATTTGAAAAATTATTTAAAAGAGGAAAACGATGATCACAATTGAGAAAATCGATACATCCAATAAAAAGAAAGTAAATGAGTTTGTGCAATTTCAATATGATCTTTATAAAGGAACCCCTCAGTTTTGCCCCCCGTTTTTTAATGACATAAAGCTTATGTTGAACAGGCAGAAACATCCATTTTATGAACATTCATTGGCTGATTTTTTTATTGCTCGTGATGAGAATGGAAAAATAGTTGGTCGAATAGCCGCCATGGTGAATCGACCTTTCAATGATTATCACAAGGTTAATAAATGTCAATTTTATCTATTTGATGTAGTGGACGATCAAGAAGTTGCCAATAAACTTTTTGAAGCACTTTTTGGGTGGGCGCGCGAGCACGGGCTTACCGAAGTGGTAGGTCCGAAAGGTTTTTCAGCATTTGATGGCTATGGCATCCTCGTTGAGGGTTTTGAACACCACCAAATGATGACGATGATGAATTACAATTTTCCATATTATTCTAAATTATTGGAAACAATAGGATTTGAAAAAGAGGTTGATTTTGTCTCTTGCTACATTAAAAAAGATGATTTTGTTCTACCCGAAAAAGCCAAAAAAGTCGCCGAGATTGCGCAAAAACGTGGATCTTTTAAAGTTTTGCGGTTTACAAAGAAAAGTGAGCTGATGAAAAAAGCCTGGGAAATTGGAGAGGCATATAATAAAACTTTCATTAATAACTGGGAATATTACCCGCTCACAAAAGCCGAAGTAAAGTTATTGGTTGATAATCTATTGGTTGTGGCTGTCCCCAATTTGTTCAAGTTAATCACTCATAACGATGAAATCGTCGGTTTCTTATTGGCATTTCCCGATATTACTACTGCGTTGCAGCGCCATGGAGGAAAAATTACTCCTTTTGGATTAATTGACATGATGCTTGCCTTAAAAAGAACTAAATGGGTTTCCATAAATGGGGCTGGTGTTTTACCCCAATATCATGGCCTGGGCGGTAACGCGATTCTTTATGCCGAAATGGAAAAAACCATTAAGGAATCTGGATTTGAACATTGCGAAATGACCCAGGTTGCTGAAACTGCTGAACAGATGCGTAAAGACTTGATAAATCTCGGTGGTCAACCTTATAAGAATCATAGGGTCTTCCATAAAGCGATTTAGTTCTGCTTTTCTTGAGAGCCCGGAATCCCGGGCTCTATTTATATCCGAGTTTAGTGTCATCACCTAATTCCGTTATAATTGACTTGTATTTTTAGGAGGTAGATCGCTTGCGAATAAAAAAATCAAATATTTGGATAATTTACACTCTTCTATCTTTAATTGTTTTAACAGGGATGGTGTTTGGAAATTATCAAGTTGCGAAGAATACTCCTGGTGGAACCGATTTTATTGTGCACTGGGCGAGTACGCGCGACTTCTTTTCTACAGGCACAAGTCCTTACTCTGACGATACCGCATTAAAAATTCAAACCTTAGTATATGGTCGTGCGGCTCAAGGTGGCGAAAATGATTTCCATGAAGCTTTACCACTTTATTCAATAATTTTCTTTGCTCCATTCTCATTAATTTCAAACTTTACTCTTGCTCGAGCGTGCTGGTTGACCCTACTCGAATTGTGTCTTTTGGCTATAGCGATCCTAAGCCTACGGTTGACTTATTGGAAGCCTAAGCTTTGGCTTTTTGGTATTTTATTACTTTTTGTTTTGGTTTCTTTTCCTGCCTTTAGTTTGCTGATTAACGGAAATGCAATAATCTTGGTTACCTTATTATTAATCCTGTCATTGCTATTAATTAGGGATGGGAAGGATGAGGCTGCAGGTATTTTATTGGCGATTTCGACATTAAAACCACAAAGCGTTTTTCTATTACTCATTTTTATTTTCTTTTGGGCAATTATTAACCGTCGCTATCGAATAATTGGATACTTTCTTGGTGCACTGATTGTTCTTGTAGGTTTTTCGGCCTTATTGATACCCAATTGGTTAGTGCAATATACTTTGGAAGTGCTTCGTTTTCCTTTTTATAATTTGCCGCTAACTATAAGTTCTGTGATTAATGACTTGGGGGGATCCGTAGGGTCGCGCATGTCAATTGTTCTCTCTGCGATATTATTGCTATTATTGGGTGTTGAGTGGTGGAAGGGCCGAAATTCAAGGAATAAATACTTTTTATGGATCTCATTGTTGACGATCTCCGTGAGTCAATGGATCGGTATTAAAAGCGATCCCGGAAATTTCATCCTTCTGTATCCTACAATTCTCTTTTGTCTGGAAATGATATCTGGTAGATGGAAGAAAAAGGCGAACTTAGTCATTATTACTTTGCTCAGTATCATTACCCTTGGCATTTGGATATTATTCTTGCTCGTATCGAAAAATAATTATCAACCGATTCAAAGTCCTTTGCTTTCTGTTCCTCTAGCAATTATCGTTTTTGTCCTCTTGTATTGGGTCCGTTGGTGGGTGATAAGTTCAAAAAAAGTTGACTATAGTAATCAAATTCTTGAGATATAAGGCAAGATGAAGAAGAAACAGTATATTCTGGTCTACTTCATCAGATTACAGGAATCCTTTTAGATGATGCATGGATTCATCAAACATACGCAAAGAATCCGATTGACAACTCATCTACCTGAAGTTCTACAATTATGTCATTTTCGGGGTATTATCAAAATAACAGGTAGAAATAGTAGTCATTAGGGTTAAAATAATTAGAAAACCAATTCGAAATTATGCTATACTTTCGTTTTAATATTATTTTGTGCTGGGGAAATACCAGGAGCAAAAAATGGAAAACCAATCTTTATTGCCAGGGAATAATTCTGAAGACTTATTTGATAATCTTCATAATGAACTCGAGCAGACAAAAGCTAGTGTAAAAGAAATCAACACGACAATCGATCAAAGCCAAAGTGAGTTCAATCGACTTACTCAAAAAAAAGCGAATGTAACCGCTCAACTCCAGCAAATTCAAACTGATCCCGAAAATGTATCCCGAAATAGTATTCGAGATGTGTTTACGACCGCGATGGACGCACAACAACGTTTGCTTGTTATGAGAGCTCAGTTGGAAAAATTACAAGAACAAAGTGCTGGATTGGAAAAATACCAGAAACTATTGGAGACAATCATTAATGCCATAGGGAGTGGAAATTATCTGGGAAGTGGAAAAAGTAAAGATAATGGTAGTTTATCTACATTGGAAATGCTCGTAAATACTCAAGAAGCTGAAAGACAACGTCTTTCGCGCCAAATGCACGATGGCCCCGCTCAAGCTTTGTCGAACTTTATCGTTCAAACTGAAATTGCCAGTCGAATGTTCGATATTGACCAGGTAAAAGCCAAAGAAGAATTGGAAAAACTCAAAAATTCTTCCATGAGCACTTTTCAAAAAATACGCTCTTACATTGACGAACTTCGCCCTATGATGCTTGACGACCTGGGACTGACACCGACTGTAAAACGTTATTTGATGAATGTGAAAGAACAAACTGGAATTGAAATTACAAGTAATATTTCCGGAGCAGACACCAAACTTGATTCATTTATTGAAATATTTATCTTCAGAGCCATTCAAGAATTAGTCGGCAATTCTGTTAAGCATAATCTTGAAAACGCCAGTAAGGTGAAGATCGATGTTTCACTTTCTATGGATTCATCGGTCGTGAATGTCTCGATTATGGATAATGGTAAGGGATTTGATACAAATTCCTTGAAAGAGACTGGTGGAATTGGATTGAGATTATTGCAAGAACGTGTAGATATGTTAAATGGTGAAATTTATATCCAGTCTTCTCAAGAAAAAGGTACTGAGGTGACATTACAAATACCGGTGTCTGATATGCCGGTTAAGAAATAATCCGTTTCATCATATTTTTTATCCAGGAGTGCATTATGACGAAGACAATAGGAATCTTAACAGGCGGTGGAGATGTTCCAGGTCTAAACCCATGCATGAAAGCTGTTGCCATGAGTGCTTTTGAACAAGGCTACAAAATGGTGGGGATTCGCAGAGGCTGGGGAGGGTTATTGCAATACAATCTTGATGAACCCTCCACGCACGATTATTATATTAGGCCATTATACAGGGATGACGTAAGAACTATCGATCGTTCCGGTGGCACATTCTTGCATACTTCTCGTACAAATCCACAAAAAGTAAAACCTGAGAATGTTCCTGACTTTCTCAAGAATTCAGTTTATGGTAAACAGATATCTCCAGATGGAATTATGGATTACACCGATCATGTCCTTAAAGTCCTTGAACATTTAGGTATCGATACTCTGGTAACTATCGGTGGCGATGATACCTTAAGCTTTTCAGTGCGTCTAAGTAAAGAAGGTTTCCCCGTGGTGGCGATTCCAAAAACCATGGATAATGACGTATTCGGAACAGACTATTGTATCGGTTTCTCTACTGCTGTTACTCGTAGTGTTGATTTCATTACCAATATGAGAACTTCGGTTGGATCTCATGAGCGTATCGGTATTGTCGAGCTATTTGGCCGCAATTCAGGTGAAACAAGTTTGATCTCAGCTTATTTATCCTATGTAGATCGAGCGATTATCCCCGAAGTGCCTTTCAATATGGAGAAATTGGCCGAATTTTTGATGGAAGACAAGCGTAATAATACATCCAATTATTGTATGATGACAATTTCTGAGGGCGGAATCATTGAAGGGGGAGACATTGTTGAAACTGGCGAAGCAGATGCTTTCGGTCACCGCAAACTTGGTGGCGTCGGTGAGGTAACCGCATCAGAAATTAAACGCCTGACTGGTCATGATATCATGTACCAGCAATTGGGCTACCTAATGAGATCAGGCGCTCCCGATTCTCTTGACCGAATGGTGGCTATGTCTTATGGTAATTTGGCTGTCCAATTGATCAATCGTAACGAAACAGGTAAATTAGTTGCACTACATGGCGGAAAATATACTACTGTGCCGATTAATATGGTTCTCGCCGGTCAAAAGCGGGTCGATGTTCCCAGCTTTTATGACATCGAACAATATAAACCGAAGATTCGCGATTTTATGGGAATTCCCATGTTCTTGAGTTGATAAAAAGTAAAGACCTGGATAAGCCTACTTATCCGGGTCTTTTTGAGATGGCTATGAAAAATAATCCACAAATTATTCTTCAGGGAAGATATATGATGGTGGCAAGGTCTCTGATCCTGCTGATCAAAGAAAAAAAGGTTCTCCTCATAAAAGCTCCCCAAACAAAAAAAATATGGCCGGGATATTACAATGGTTTGGGTGGTCATGTAGAAAATCGAGAGGATATTCTTTCTTCTGCCAGGCGGGAATTGATTGAAGAATCTGGGCTTGAATGTCTGGACCTTACTCTTCGGGGAATTATCACAATTGAAGTAGAAGAACAACAGGGCATTCTTATGTTCCTGTTTTCTGGGGAAAACATACTGGGTTCTTTGCGGCCTTCCATCGAAGGCCAGCCCGAATGGGTGGATGTAGAAAACTTGAGAACTTTGCAGGTTGTTGAAGATATACCGCTTTTAGTGGAAATAGTGATGAATAGGCAATCACTTTTCTTTGGTCATTATTCTTATGACGAAGATGGTAAGCTATTAACCAGGTTTAATTAGTTTCGCTGAACATTTCTTTGGGCTGGTAAAACAAAACGAGTGTAGATCCATATTTTCGTTGGTCGAACTGGATTAAGTTCTCAAGGACCACATTTTCAAGTTCAACCGGGTGAATTTGAACAATTACCCAACCATCATCCACGAGCCAATCTTTTCGGTTGTCTACCAGATGCAACGCTGTTAACCACATTTGCTTGTACTGTGGGGGAGCGATATAAATATAGTCGAATTTCTGGGTAACAGGGCCGGAGATATATCTAAAAGCATCCATCTGATGAACTATTGCACCGGCCTCTAAGTGGGTGGCTCGAAGATTGTTTTTAATCGTGGCGGCTGCTTGTGAATGGAGATCGATAAAAGTTGCAGTTTTAGCACCCCGGCTCAACGCTTCGATTCCGACACTTCCAGTTCCTCCAAATAAATCGAGAAAATTAGCATCGACGATATCTGCCGAAATGATGTTGAATACGGCTTCTTTGACACGATCGGTGATTGGGCGGGTAATGTCACCCGGGACCGGTTGTATCCGCTTGCCGCGGGCTGTCCCACTGATAATTCTTGGATTACTCATCCAAGTTTCCCTGTAAATTCTTCAACCACCTCTCTGGCCGCATAAATATTTGCATCTGGAGCGATGATCGGAGTAACACAACCAGTCCCCAGGATAAACCGTGAGCCATGAGTTCTCATTATGGCTTCTCTTGCTTCTTTCTTTACCTCATCCGGAGATGCATAAGCCAGCGTCTCCCATTGCCGAAGCCCCCCACATACTGCACCATCTCTAAATATTTTTTGACCCTCATCCAGGTTTGGAGGGGTCTCCAGATCATGCCAGTTTATGGTTTGAACAGGATAGCTGCTCACATCGTCAAACATGATATTGGTTCCATGGATATGTCCCACGTTGAACCATAAAGGTCGGGCAGCCTCCAATATTTGTAAATCATAATACTCTTCAAATTCTTTGAATTCAACTTGCGAAAGTAGTGAATATTGAGCATGTTGAACTGCATAGAAAATACCATCGATTTTTAACGAAAGGCATTCTTGTACAAACTTGATTGTGACATCCGTGATTACCTGTAGCGCTTTCTTGACTTCATTAGGGTATAAGCGCATGTGAGAAGTAAGATTATCTTTACCGACAAGATTTTTGGCTTGTGACATCGGACTGAATATAGTCTGAATCACAGGAGTTGAATCTGGAACACTCTTTTTAATTAAATTTATGCATTCTATCTGTTGACCCAAAACTCCTTTATTCACCGAAATTGGTTTAATTTTTGCCCAATCCTCTTTGCTTTGAACCGGTTGGCGTGTAAATCTCCTGGTCCCTTCTGGATTGCCTTCCCATTTATCTTCGACTCCCCAATCCTTAATGCAAAATGAAGAGGCCGATGTAATCTTGATGAAATCAAAATCGAATCTATCCTGAAATTGTAATACTGCTCGTGCAAGCCCTTCAGGTGTTTGGTCGTCAACCGGAAAGTGCCTCCATAATGACACTGCTGGCCGGTCCACCGGTTGGCCTTCGATAGTTTTTTCTATTCTTTCACGATGAGAGAGACTCATTTGGCTTTCTCCTTCAAAGTACTATAATCCTTAAATGTCCAATATCGATTGGCAAAGTAATTCCACAGCATGACGATAACAATCACGGTCGCTAGCGAAAGATTGTGACCAACGATTGTAGGGGTCAAGAAATGCGGGATCGTTTTTGCGGCAAGATTGATTATCGGTTGCTCAATCAAGGAAAATAACAGCGTACGAATGGCTAATCCGAACACATTTACCGTGGCAAATTGTCCCAGTTGCTTGAGAGCAGAAATTTGTCGGGTTTCAGGATAAGTCCACAATCGATTCCAGGTGAAATTGTTGAGTACACCCAAAGTAAATGAAATTGCCTGGGCAATTGTCGATGGGACATGCAAAAAAGTAGCCAATAAATTAAAAACCCCAAAATCGACAACGCTTCCACTAATACCTACCAGAGCAAACCGAAAGAATCTACGTCTTTCATCGGCATCGTTGAACAAATTCATATTAAATGGATCTCTCTTTGAAATACTGAATGGTTCTAGAAAGTCCTGTAGATAAGTCGATGGAGGGGTTCCAATGCAAAATCGTCTGCGCCCGGGTGATTTCAGGCTGCCTTCGCTGCGGATCATCACCTAACCGTTGATCGTTATGAAACTCTAATCCGGCTGGGTTATTCGTCAGTAGATTGATCTCTTTGGCAAATTGCAATATTGAAATTTCGGCAGGATTTCCAATATTGACCGGAAAATGTTCGTCGGATAACAGCAAACGATAGATTCCATCGATCAAATCATCCACGTAACAAAAGCTGCGTGTTTGCAATCCATCCCCGTAAATAGTTAAAGGGTTCTTCTGAAGTGCCTGTTGAATAAAATTTGGTACAACACGTCCGTCATCCAACCGCATTCGTGGACCATAAGTATTAAAGATCCGTACGATCCGTGTATCCAGATTATGAAAACGATGATAAGCCATCGTCAATGCTTCGGCAAATCTCTTAGCCTCATCGTAAACGGAGCGGAACCCGACCGGGTCTGCATGTCCCCAATAGGTCTCTTTTTGGGGATGCTCCAGCGGATCACCATAGATTTCACTGGTAGAGGCCAATAAAAAGCGGGCATTGTTTGCTTTGGCTACACCGAGTGTATTATGGGTACCCAATGCTCCCGCTTTCATTGTTTGAATTGGCAAATTTGGATAACTGTATGGCGAAGCGGGATTTGGACTCGCCGGTGATGCAAAGTGCATGACCGCATCCAATTTTCCTGGGACAAAGATATATTCTGAAACATCATGTTCGTAGAATTCGAAATGGGAATTTCCGGCTAAATGTGATAAATTCTCAGGACTCCCGGTTACAAAATTATCCATACCAACCACATCATGACCTTCATGAAGCAGCCGGTCGCATAAATGTGACCCCAAAAAACCTGCAGCCCCGGTGATAAGTACTCGCATAGTATCTCCTCTAAAAATATTATTTCCAATCGATTTTACTGATTGAGCCATCGCCGGTGATTTGTTGGACGGCCCCGGTGATCGGATCCACAAACATCAGATTTCCTTGTGCGATGAAGGCAATTTCAGGATTTGAATTATTTATATCGGGCGACCAGACGACCTGTTGCGGTTTCAACCCTTGGATTCCTTCACCTGGATACAATTTTTTCATGTTCGAGCCATCCCGGTCCATGATGTGAAGATCATAAGCGGAAGTATCGCTTTGGTCTGGTAATGTTGCGCTTAGATACGCGACCCAATATTGATCTTGAGAATAGTTAGGTGATATGACTGGAAATGAGAACATTCCGGTATTTTCTTGCAGGTTGATCAGAGTATTGGTAGACAATACGTACGCTGAAACGTTGAATGAAGTCCCAGTGGCACTCGAATGATCTGCTGGTAGTACCGAAAAGAGTATTGAATGATCGCTGCTCCAGCAAATTTCAGGAACCCAAGCCCAATCACTCTGGGTATCATAGGCGGTGAAATCAAGTAAAGGTGATAATTGATGAGTCTTTGAATCTACCAGGCCAATGCTATCTGGTCTGGTATAAGCAATTTCTGATGCATCCGGTGAAAATGCATAGCTTGTTCCCCACCAACTAGAAATACCTTCGTGATTAGTGTCAATGATTGTTGAAGAGGAAAGTTTTTTTCCTGTTTCATTGAAATTCAGAATCTGTAGATCATCATTCGCCTGCCATCCGGGAGGAGTGCTGCGCCATTCGACAGTCGAATACGCAATTGTTAACTCTTTTCCCGGAACCCATTCGGCATAATTTACGACATTTTTTATATTGAGAGAGATTGGTATCGGGTTGGCATCAGTAATATTTACCACCCATAAGGAATTGACTGTTTCGGTTTCATTCTTGCTTGCTGACCGCGAAAAAAGAAGCCATTGATGATCTGGTGAAAGCGTAAAAATCCTTCCGTCGAGATCACCGGTATTAACCACCTCTTTACGGCTACCCGTATTTCCCTCCATCACCCAGGCATTGGCTGAGGAAATATATACCAGTGTCCCTTGAATTACCACTGATTTGAAAGGAGATTGAATCCCGATCATGATTATTTCTGGTTGGGCTGGCTGGGTGATTTCTGTCTTGACGAGGGTCCGAGATTTTTCGACACCATCTTCAGAGACGGCCCGGTAGGTATTGCTTTGAATACCATTGATACCTGCCTGAATCAATAAAGTTTGCCCAACTGGCAGTGATTCATTTTTTACGGTTTGGCTTTCAAACGCTAGAGTGGTTTCTTCTATCACAAAGTTTTCGGTAACACGCACCACTTTGATGATTTCATCTGGCCTTACGAGGCCGTCTGCTCCAGGTTCAACGGTATCCAATGTTCCCAAAGAAATATTTGCCAGAGCCAACGTCTGTCTGACAGTAAAACCTTGCTCTACTTTTACAGTTTCAGTTTGGTTATCATGATTGATTTTTACTGAGATCGTGGAAATCTGGGTGACATTTGGCTGGCAGGAGACCAACCAAAAAACCGCTATAATTGAAATTAAAAATAAACCTTTTTTCATTATCCAGATCTCATCGGGGAGTAATTACTTCTTCGGTTATAATCAACGAATATTATTTACCAATTCGACAATTATAGCATGAGTGAAAACCCTTCTGAAATGAATCAACTTCCTATCAAGAAACGGCTAGAAGCGCTTCTTTTCGTGGCCTCAGGACCGGTCATGGCATCGCAATTGGCAGATGGATTGGGTATAGACCAAAAAGAGGTGGTAGAGGCCTTAAAAGGCATCCAAAGCGACTACGAAGGTATCCGTGGTGTGGCTCTTCAATGGAATGGAGGCAGAGTGCAATTGACCTCTTCTCCTGATTGTGCTGAAGATGTAGAAAGATTTTTAGGACTTGAAGCCACCCAAAGGTTAAGCAAAGCCGCCATAGAGACTTTGGCGATCATTTCCTATCGCCAACCAATTTCACGTCCCGTCATCGACTCTGTGAGGGGGGTGAGTAGCGATGGGGTGATTAAGAATCTATTGAATAAAGGATTGATTCAGGAAGTTGGGCGCGCTGAAGGTCCGGGGCGGCCAATATTATTTTCTACTACGACAGAGTTTTTACAACACTTTGGACTTTCTTCTTTAGAGCAACTACCGCCGTTTGAGGTTCCTGAGGCTGATGAAGTTGTTCCCGGCAATAATATATTAAAGGATTGATTATGGTTGAAGAACGTTTACAAAAAATTCTCGCCAGGGCAGGGTATGGCTCTAGACGTTCTTGCGAAGAGTTTATTACTTCGGGTCGTGTTTTGGTTAATGGTCAAAAAGCGGAACTGGGCCAAAAAGCAGATCCCCAGAAAGATCGCATTGAATTGGATCACACGGTTATCCCTCAGGCAAAACCATTCGTTTATCTTGCCTATAACAAACCTCGTTTTGTTCTATGCGATAAAGTTATCGGTGATTCACGTAGAACCGTATTTGACCTTGTTCCTGGAGGGCAGGACCTGGCAATCGTGGGTCGGCTTGATTTTGAAAGTGAAGGATTGGTGCTACTCACCAATGATGGCGAGATGGTGAATAAATTAACCCACCCTCGCTACGAGCACGAAAAAGAATACCGTGTTTTATTGGCTTCCCGCCCGGATGAAAAACAAATTGCTGCCTGGCGACGGGGGATCGTTCTAGAAGATGGGCACAGAACTTCGCCGGTAGAAGTAAAAATTGAGACGACTCTGGGTAAAGGCGCCTGGATGCGTGTCATCATGAAAGAAGGCTACAAACGTCAGATTCGCGAAACAGCCAAAACGCTCGGGCTTTTTGTGATTCGCATTCTCAGGGTAAGGATTGGTACGTTGATTTTAGGCTCCTTGAAATCAGGTGAATGGCGCGAACTTACAGAAACTGAGGTGCTTGGTCTCAAAGGTGGCAGCCAAAAAATGGCGGCCCAAAGAAGACGGACTCGACAGACGACAAAAAGTGCTCAACCCGCTGGTTCAAGAATACGATCTGCTTCGCGACCTGGATTGACTTCTGGACCACGG
>Ga0182027_10000111_pt1 | contig 127055 bp, 110 predicted proteins | sample 712E1DmetaG_FD_121300 | JGI IMG/M metagenome (GOLD analysis project Ga0182027, IMG submission 121300) | Permafrost microbial communities from Stordalen Mire, Sweden - 712E1D metaG (Illumina Assembly) | ecosystem: Environmental > Terrestrial > Soil > Wetlands > Permafrost | place: Sweden...
GAAGAAGTCGTGCAAATGAACCTGCGGGCGGTCGACAACACCCTCGCCCATCTTCATGAGGTCAAGGTCCCGGCCAAGGTCACCGCAACCCGCGATATTCCGCCGCCCGTGGCGGCCGAGGCGCCGAAATTTGTCACGCAGGTGCTCGCGCCCATGATGATCAACAAGGGAGATGATCTCCCGGTGAGTTCCATGCCCGTGGACGGAACCTTTCCGACGGGCACCGCCCAATGGGAAAAGCGCAATCTGGCCCAGGAAATCCCCGTCTGGGATACGCAGATTTGCATCCAATGCAACAAGTGTGTCATGGTCTGCCCGCACAGCGTGATTCGCGCGAAAGTGGTGGAACCGGCGGCCTTGGCCGGAGCTCCCGCGACGCTCAAGTCCAAAGACGCGATCGATCGTGATTGGAAGGGCCTCAAGTTCATTCTTCAAGTGGCGCCCGAAGACTGTACCGGCTGCGCGCTCTGCGTCGAGATCTGCCCGGCGCGCAATAAGTCCGAGACACGCCTCAAAGCCATCAACATGGCCCCACAGCCGCCCATCCGTGCGCAGGAGCGCGACAACTGGAATTTTTTCCTCTCCCTGCCGGACATCGACCGGCGCCGGATCAAGGTGGAGAAAATCAGCCAGCAGCAGGTCCAGCGGCCGCTCTTTGAGTTCTCCGGCGCCTGTTCCGGTTGCGGCGAGACGCCCTACGTCAAGCTCCTGTCGCAGTTGTACGGCGATCGGGCGCTCATCGCCAACGCGACGGGCTGCTCCTCGATTTATGGCGGAAATCTCCCCACAACGCCCTGGACCAAAGATGCCGCGGGCCGGGGACCCGCCTGGTCCAACTCGCTCTTCGAGGACAACGCGGAGTTTGGCTTGGGATACCGGCTGACGGTGGACCAGCAACGGGCGACCGCGACGGGAATGCTCAAAAAACTGGCGCCGCAGATCGGCGAAGCGCTGGTGGAGGCGATCCTGCAGGCGCCGCAGAAAAACGAAGCGGATATTTATGAACAGCGCGAGCGCGTGCGCCAGCTCCGGGACAAATTGAAATCGCTCCAAAGTCCGGAAGCCAGGCGGCTTGAACTGCTTGCGGACTTTCTCGTCAAGAAGAGCGTCTGGATTGTCGGGGGAGACGGCTGGGCCTATGACATCGGGTACGGCGGCCTCGACCACGTCATGGCCAGCGGCAAGGACGTCAACATTCTCGTGCTCGATACGGGCGTCTACTCGAATACGGGCGGCCAGCGCTCCAAGGCGACACCGCGCGGCGCGGTCGCGAAATTCGCGGCCGGCGGCAAGGAATCGGCCAAGAAAGATCTTGGCCTGATGGCCATGTGCTACGGGAACGTCTACGTCGCCCAGGTGGCCATGGGGGCCCGCGATGAGCACACGCTGCGCGCGATGCTGGAAGCCGAGTCCTTTGACGGGCCGTCCTTGATCATCGCCTACAGCCACTGCATCGCGCACGGCATCACGATGCGGTTGGGGTTTGAGAGCCACAAGGCCGCCGTCGCCTCGGGCAGCTGGCTTCTCTACCGGTATGATCCTCGCCGCCTCGAACGCGGAGAGAAGGCGCTCGCCATCGACTCCAAGGCTCCGTCCATGAAGGTCGAGGATTACCTCCTGCGCGAAAATCGCTTCAAGATGCTCACCAAGAGCAATCCGGAAGAGGCCAAGATCCTGTGGGGCCAGGCGCAGAAAGACGCCGAAGCCCGCTGGAAGCTCTATGAATACATGGCGAACCGACCGGGGGACCCGTCGGCGCCGGCGGCCGCACCAGCGCCGTCCACGGAGGCGAAACCATGATCAACCTTTCCACAACTTACCTTGGTCTTAAACTGAAGAATCCGCTCGTGCCGTCCGCCTCGACGATCTCGGACGACATCGGCAATATTCGGAAAATGGAAGATTCCGGAGCGGCGGCGGTGGTCCTGCATTCGTTGTTTGAGGAACAGCTGCGCTCAGACCGGGCCGAACTGTTCGAACGGATGACCAGCGGGACCGAGAGTTTTCCGGAAGCCCTGACGTATTTCCCGGAGCCGCCGAAATTCGAGCTCGGGCCGGAAACGTACCTGGAGCATATCCGAAAAGCCAAGGCCGCCGTCAAAATCCCCATCATCGCAAGCTTGAACGGAAGCTCCGCGGGCGGCTGGACGGATTACGCGAAAAAAATTCAGCAAGCCGGGGCCAATGCCCTCGAGCTGAACATCTACTTTATTCCCACCGATCCAGGCCTCACCGGAGCGGCGGTGGAAGACCGCACATTGGAAATCGTTAAAGCCGTGAAGTCCACCGTCACCTGCCCGGTGGCGGTCAAGATCAGTCCCTTCTTCTCCAATACGGCCAACATGGCCCAAAAGCTCGATAAGGCGGGTGCGGATGGGTTGGTGCTCTTTAACCGCTTCTACCAGCCTGATATCGACATTGATGAGCTGGAGATCCGCCCGAATGTGCTCTTGAGCACTCCGCAGGCCGCCCGCCTGCCGCTCACCTGGATCGGGATCCTTTATGGCCGGATCAAGGCGGATCTCGTCGCGACGAGCGGCGTCCACCAGGGGCGCGATGCCATCAAGATGATCATGGCCGGCGCCACGGTGACGCAGGTTTGCGCCGCGCTTTACCGGAACGGCATCAAGCACTTGGCTGTGATGGAGCGGGAGATGCGGGAATGGATGGAGAAGAACGAATACGAATCCATCCAGCAGATGCGCGGCTCCATGAGCCAGAAAAACTGCGCCGATCCGGCGGCCTTCGAGCGCGCCCAGTACATGCGCGCCATCCAAAAGCCCCCTGTGGAGAAGGTGTAGGGGCGCACCGCAGTGCGCCCTACCCATGAAATACATTGACGAATATCGCGATGCCGGAGCCGCCCGTGAATTTGCAGCGGCCCTGGGCAAGCTCGTCACCCGGCCATGGACGCTGATGGAGGTCTGCGGCGGGCAGACACATGCCATCGTGAAGTTCGGGATTGATCAGCTTCTCCCCCCGCTCGTCAATCTCGTGCACGGCCCCGGCTGCCCGGTCTGCGTGACGCCGCTGGAGGTCATCGACAAGGCGTTGGAGATCGCCGCCCGGCCGGAGGTGATCTTCTGTTCGTTCGGCGATATGCTGCGCGTCCCGGGGTCGCAGAGCGATCTGTTCCGTGTGAAAGCCGCCGGAGGAGACGTGCGAATCGTTTATTCCCCACTCGATGCGCTCGCGCTCGCCCGGGCGAACCCTCAGAAGCAGGTGGTGTTCTTTGCGGTGGGATTTGAGACTACGGCACCGGCCAACGCCATGGCGGTGTTCCAAGCGCATGAAGAGGGCATTCAGAACTTTTCCATTCTTGTTTCGCACGTGACGGTTCCCCCGGCCATGGAGGTCATTTTGTCGTCTTCAGCCAACCGGGTCCAGGGATTCCTGGCGGCGGGGCACGTCTGCGCGATCATGGGCACGCAGGAATATGCGCCCATCGCCGAAAAATATCACGTGCCGATTGTGGTCACGGGATTTGAGCCGCTGGACATTCTTCAGGGTGTTCTCATGTGCGTCAAACAGCTCGAGGAGGGCCGGGCCGAAGTTGAAAACCAATATGCGCGCGCCGTGCGGCCGGAAGGGAATGTCCCCGCTCAGAAGTTGATGCTCGACGTCTTTGAAATCGTCCCGAGAAAATGGCGTGGGATCGGAGAGATTCCGAAAAGCGGGCTCGGTCTCAAGGGTGTCTATGCGGCCTTCGATGCGGAAAAACGTTTTGGCGTGGCCCATCTGCGTGTGGAAGAAGACTCCGAGTGCGTGAGCGGCCAGATTCTGCAAGGCTTGAAAAAGCCGAATGAATGTTCCGCCTTCGGTTCCCGCTGCACTCCCGAGCATCCACTGGGTGCGACGATGGTGTCATCGGAAGGCGCCTGCGCCGCCTATTTCCGCTATCGGCGGCATGAGGCGATAAGCCATGGCTGAACCGAAAACCTTTCAAATGGCCTGTCCCGTCCCTTTGACGGATACCGAAACCGTGCTTTTGGCGCATGGCGGCGGCGGGGCGCTCATGCACCGGCTGATCGAACAGGTTTTTCTCCCCCGCTTTAAGAATCCCTGGTTGGCCACCCAGCATGACGGGGCGATTTTGTCCATTGGAAACCAGCGGCTGGCCTTCACGACCGATTCCTACGTGGTTCACCCGCTCTTTTTCCCCGGAGGCGATATCGGAGATCTGGCGGTCAACGGCACCGTGAACGACCTGGCCATGTGCGGTGCACGGCCGCTGTATCTGTCCGCCGGCTTTATTCTGGAAGAGGGACTTCCGATGGAAACCCTCACGCGGGTCGCGGATTCGATGCAGAAAGCGGCGCGGGCTTCCGGCGTTGAGCTGGTGACGGGAGACACCAAGGTGGTGGATCGCGGCAAGGGGGACGGCCTCTTCATCAATACCGCGGGCATCGGGGTCATTGAGACGCCTCAGACGATTTCGCCGCTATCCATCCTGCCCGGTGACGGGATCCTCGTGAGCGGAGACGTCGGCCGCCACGGCATCGCGATCATGGCCGTTCGCGAGGGTCTCTCTTTTGAGACGGCCATCGAGAGCGATACGGCGCCCGTCGCGCAGGTCGTGCTGAATCTTCTCTCGGCCGGAGTGCGGGTGCATTGTTTGCGCGATGCGACGCGCGGCGGCCTGGCCAGCATATTAGTCGAGATCGCCCAGGCGGCCAAACGCGATTTTGCGCTTCAGGAAAGCGCGATCCCCGTGCGCGAAGATGTCCGCGGCGCCTGCGAAATCCTGGGGCTTGACCCTCTTTATGTCGCCAACGAAGGCTGTTTTGCGGTTTTCGTCGCCGAAGCCGATGTCCCTCGGGCGCTGGAAATCCTGCGCCAGAGCCCGCGCGGCTCCCAGGCCAGTCTCATTGGAAATGTCACAAAAGGAACTTCCGGCCTCGTGACCATGAAGGGCGCCATCGGCGTCCCCCGCATCCTCGACCAGCTCTCCGGCGAACAACTCCCCCGCATCTGCTGACGCTCGGGCCGTCACCCAAAATACTAACCTCGCCCCCTTGGGGGAGAGGTCGCGCCGCAGGCCGGGTGAGGGGGCAAGCCATCGGCTAAAAGGAGGCCGGAGTCTTCCCCGCGCGAAGGGCGTTGACTCGGGGTGTCGCCTTCACGCTCGCTGCGAGCGCTGGTCGCCAAAGCGCTCCCGGTGCGTCCTCTCTCGCCGCGAAGCCGGCACCCCTCGAATTTGGTATGAGAACATAAAATTGTAGGGGCAGGCCTCCACGCCCGCCCTGAAGATACAATAGACAGAATCAAATGAGCGCAAATATGAAATGCGAACAACAGCCTCGTTCCATAATGTTTGATGATGAATGGACATCAAGCGCCAGATGCAAGAGCCGAGCAGGGTCATGGGCCCGTGAGGTCACTCTGGAAATTCGAGAAAAAGCTCTCAAAGAACTATCAGAGTTGTGACGGCCTGCGCAGGAATTTGCCCGCCGCAAAAGACGAAACGTGGAGCGCCTTTTGGCACGACCAAAAGCCGCAACCTGGCGCTCCGTTTGCTCAGAGCAAATGCATTTCTTCCCGCCGCATGTTTGAGGACCCCCCTTGCAATGACGTACGTGATCTGGTACGCTTATAGCGGAGGCCCAAAATGACGAGTTACACCGCAACTCAGGCGCGAGCCAATCTCTATAAACTCCTGCAGCATGCGGTGAGTTCCCACAGCCCGATTCAGATCAACGGTAAAAAGGCGAGCGGTGTCCTCGTGTCTGAAGAGGATTGGCGAGCCATCGTCGAAACTCTGTACCTTGTGTCAATTCCCGGAATGCGGGAATCCATCCGCGAAGGCCTCAAAACGCCCGTCCGACGCTGCGCCAAGTCGCCGGGATGGTAAACTGGCAGCTCGTCTATACGAAACAAGCTCAGAAGGACGCCAAAAAGCTCGCCCACTCGGGTTTACGGCCCAAAGCGCAGTTGCTTCTGGATGTCCTCGCCAAGAACCCCTTTCAAGATCCTCCGCCATTCGAGAAGCTACGCGGCGACCTCGCGGGCGCCTCCTCCCGCCGGATCAACATCCAACATCGTCTTGTGTATCAGGTTTTGCCCGATATCCGGATTGTCAAAGTCATCCGGATGTGGACTCACTACGAGTAAGAGGACTTAGAAGGGTTCCGGATGGACCGTCACGTCAGCTTCGGGCAGGAGGTCCTGAATCGCGCGCTCGACCTGTTCGGTGAGGTGATGGGCGTTCTCGAGGGACTGGCGTCCATCGACCAGGATCACGAGGTCGATGAAAAGCGTCGGCCCGGAATGCCGCGCCCGGATGTGGCGGCATCCGCGCACGCCGGACACGCGGCTGACCGCCCCCGAGATTTGTTCTCTTAAGCCGGCCGGCGCCTCGTCTAATAACCCGGCCAAGGTCCGACGCCCGAGCCGGATGGAGACGATCACCACGATGGCCGCCACCATAATGGCCGCCACGGCGTCGGCGTACACGAGCCAATGCAGGTCGGATCGTCCTTCCCCCACCTTCACGCTGACGAGACCCAGAATAACGACCACTGAACTCCAGATGTCCGTGCTGAAATGAAGAGCATCGGCCTCGAGCGCCTGGCTGTGAAACTGCTTGGCCGCGCGATAGAGCATGCGTGACCGGGACAGATCCACCCCGATCGAGGTCAGCATCACGACGAAGGACCAGAGACTCACTTCAATATCGATCTTGCCGCTTCGGAGACGGCCTACCGCGCTTATCATAATCCAGACGCAGGTTAGCAGAAGGAGGAGCGTTTCCAAGAGGGCCGAAAGGTTCTCGATCTTTCCGTGGCCGTAAAGATGGTCTTCATCGGCGGGTTTGTCCGAAAACCGGACCGCCGCGGCCGTCATAATCGCGGCCATCAGATCAAATCCGGAGTGCGCCGCCTCGGCCAGGATGCCGAGACTCCCGGTCAGAATCCCGATCACGAGCTTAAAGGCCGTCAACCCGACGGCCGCGATCGCGGAACTGTTCGCCGCCCACTGCTTTTCTTTTTGTCCGGTGATTTCGCTCATTTTAGATCAGAACTCCAGGTGGACTCGTTCCCCGAGGATAAGAACGGGGCCACGATCTGCATTATAAGCTGGATTTTTGACTCCCTGCACGTCCGTTGTCAACGTCAGGGGCTTCCACAGTTTCAAAGCATAATAGGTTTCCCAGATTTGTTCAGGGGCATAATTGAGGCGTCCATCGCCGATCAGAAAACTGACGCCGCCGGCCGCCAGGTAAGCCCGGTGATCCGGTGATAGCCCGTTGATGACGACGGCGCTGGCCAAGACATCGTCCGGCCGGTTCCATAAAGTTCCTTTCCAGCTAAATCCGGCCTGTACGGTTCGATCGATTTCAGTGAAAGCCCAGGTTTCCGTTTTGCCGTCGTCCCATCCGGCGCGTGTAAAGAATCCGAGATCGCGAGTCAAAGACTGCTCAAGATTGAGCCCAACGCCGTATTTTTCGCTGTAAGTCCGTGTGGCTGTTACGTCGGGCGCCACCCCTAGAGCGGCGGCCGTCATCGTGGCGGCTTGATAGTTCCCCATGTGCGCGTGGTTCCACCAACCCAGCACGCGCACTTTGCCAATTTGATTGGAAACTTTGTAGCGGTGCTCAAACTCCATCTCGTCGCCATGAGCCTCGCTGATCCTGGGATCCATCGTCAGCTGATTGGCCTGGCGGGGCTCCATCGCAGTCGCGGCGCGCAAAGCCCAGGACTCCCGGTTGTATTCGGCGTAGATGGCGTTCGTGTATCCTCGGGTGTCGGCCGGGTAATCCCACGTGCCGTTTGTAAAAAGCGCCCAGTTCATGAATTGGGTCCGGGGGTCGTGAGAGTAGCTATTGTTGTCAAAAAAGTCGGAAAGGCTGAAGTGACCTCCCGCCAAAGTGACGCGGTTCACGGGGATCGTTCCGGCCAGCTGGTTCTGATCCGAGCCGATCGTTTCCGTCTGCGAACCGAACCCGAAAACCTGCTGGAAATATAGCCGTGACAGAACAACCTTTGGCGCCGGATTGTCGACGCGATAAATTTCTCCGTTGGGAAATCCGGCGATCCCCATGGTGTGGCTGAACCCCTGCCCGGCGATGAGTTCCGGGTTTACAAATAGAGCGGCTCCGCTCCAGAGCCGCCTGCCGAGAAACAAGGTCGACGTGACGGAAGTCCTGCCTTCCGATCCCGAAAACAAACTGTTCGGACCCTGATAAGGAGAGTGGATCGGCTCGTGCCCCTGCAGCACAGCCGTGAACTGTTCGTGGAGTGTCCAGTCATCGCCGATGGCAAAGGAAGCAATAGCCAGCGTCAAGCACCCTGACACTAGGGTTAGATTTAAGATTTTAAGCACGGTTTATTCGCGGACGCGCAGCCAGACCATGAGGCAGACCCCGGCCACCATGGCGAGGCACTGGATAAGCGACCGGACTGGCGCGTATTCCTTCTGCAGTTCAGGGGTGAGGTTAGAGCCGGCTATATATAGGAAGGACCCGCCGGTAAGAGGCAGCGCGATCCAGGGAAAGTTCTGAACGCTCGATTGGAAAGCGAAAGCCACAAAGACTCCCAGGATGGCGATGCAGGCGCAGAAGAAGTTAAACACAAGCGCCCGTCCCTTGGAGTAGCCCGAATCGATGAGGACGCCGAAATCGCCGATCTCATGAGGGAGTTCATGAAGAGCGACGGCCAAGGTCGTCGCAATCCCGACATCCCGGTTCACCTGGAAACTGGCGCCGATCAGGATTCCATCCATCAGATTATGCAGCCCATCGGAAAGAAGAATGATTCTCCCCACGGGTTTGATCGTGCGAGAATGTTCCAGCTCATGGTGATCTTTCCAGCGCAGAAACTTTTCGAATATAAAGGAAGCGAGAATGCCCCCCAGTACCCAAAGCGAGCTGTTCAGCACATGATTGTTATTCCTGAAGACCTCGGGCAGGATGTGCAGGATCGCGTCTCCGAAAAGAGCTCCCGTCGCCAGGCTCACCAGGATAAAGGTGATGCGTTTGAGAGTTTCGTCGCTGAACGGAAGGGACGCAATGCCCACCAGAGACAGGAGGCTCACCGCGGCGGCGCTCGCCAGCGCGTTCGAGAACGCAGACATGGGAGTGATTATAAGATTTTGGCGGGGCCGCCTTACGCGGGTTTGCGGATTTGGCCGATGACGAAACTGATGACAAAAAAACCGACAAGGATGGCCACGATGGTGGAACCCGTCGGCAGATCATATTGATAGGACAACAGCACGCCGGACAGGGAAGCCACAATCCCCATCGCGAGCGCGATCTTAAACGTTCGGGTCAGGCGCTCCGTGAGGCACAAGGCGCTTGCGCCCGGGGCCACGAGCATCGTAAACGTCATGAGCGCTCCCACCGCTCGGATCGCGACCGCTACCGCCAGGCCCAGAGTGCCGTAAAAAATCATGTTCCACAGGCCCACCTTGATGCCGAGCGTCCGTCCCATATCCGGATCATAGGCGGAGATCAAAAATTCCTTGGCGGCGACGTACTGCAGAATAAAGACGAGCCCGAACACCATCGCCATGCCCCATAGCACAGCGGGTTCTACCGTCAGGATATTCCCAAAGAGGATGTTCAGGATGTCCGCTTCGCCGCGCGGGGCCTTGACGATCAGGAGCACCGAGGCGGCCGAACCGCCCGCATAGATCATGCCGACCAGGGTTTCGGGCGGCAGCCGGGTTGTATCGGCCAGGCGGGAAAGCGCCAGGAAGGTGATGACTGTCAAGAGGAGCGCCAGCGGAAAGGGCGCGATCTGAAAAAGCACGGCGAGCGCCACGGCCGCCGAGGCCACTTCCGCGACCGCCGCCCCGGAGAAGACGATGCGCCGCAGCACCACATACACGCTGAGCGGCGAGAGCCCGATGGCCACCAGAACGCCGGCGATGAGGATGTGGCGCAAGAATGGAACCGACCAGAACTCGATCATCGGACTTGATACGCTTTCGCCAGAACGTCCGGTGTCATGAGCTGCGCTTTGTCGCCCACCAGCAGTTCCCCTCCGGACGTAATGATCGCCACGCGGTGCGCGTAGCGTTCGATGGTGCTCAAGAGGTGGGTCACAAAAACTATGGTGGCCTGCTTGTCGCGCTGCAGCTCGCTTAACAGCTCCATGATCGCCCGTTCAGAATTCATGTCCATGCCGTTGGTCGGTTCATCCAAGAGAAGGATCTCCGCCTCGGCGGCGAGCGCCCGAGAAATCAGCACGCGCTGCTTCTGGCCGCCGGAGAGCGCGCGATAGGGCCGCCCGGCGAATTCTTCCATGTGCGTCTGCGCCAGACTGGCCATGGCGATCTGTCGATCCCGGGCGCTCGGCGGGCGCAAGGCGCCAATGCGGCCGAAGCGACCCATGAGTGTGACCTCGAGGGCGGTCAAGGGGAAGTGCGAATCGAGGCTTTCCCTCTGCGGTACATAGCCGAACAGGAGATGTTCCCCCGTGCTGACATGCTCGATACTCCCGGATAAGGGTTTCAAGAGCCCAAGGAAAGTCTTCAACAAAGTGGTCTTGCCCGACCCGTTGGGACCCATGACCCCGAGGAAATCCCCGCGTTCGATCGAGAAATTGACCTCATGCAGCACCGGAATGCGGTCGTAGCCGACGGTCAAGTTGCGCGCTGTGAGAAGTTCAGCGGGCATGGCCACTCATCGCCTGAACAAACTGGCCGATCGTATAGTCCATCATGGAAAAATAGTCCGTTTCCTTGGGGTTCAGCCCGATATCGTACAGGGAAATGTTCAGGAAAGGAATCCCTAAACGCTCGGACAACGTCTTGGCCACCGAAACATCATAGTAAGGCTCAGTCACAATGAGCTTCACATGTTTGTCTTTCGCGATCCGCGCCACTTCTTCCACGCGCCTGGGCGATGGGACAAAACCGGGCTTTTCCTCAATACTCTTCGGAGGTTCTGGAATCACGAGACCGTACGCCTCCGCGAAGTAATCCCAGGATTCGTGATAAGGAATAAATGCTTGTCCCTTAAAGGGCGCCATCTCCGCTTTCCAGCGTTTTTCCGCTTCGGTCAATTGGCCCTCGAATGCCATCAGGTTTTTATCAAACGCCTCCTTATCGGCGGGATCCACCGTCACGAGCGCTTCGCGGATGTTGCGCGCCATGATGCGTCCTGCTTCCGGATCGAGCTGGAAATGCGGGTTGCCGTAGGGGTGAATGTCTCCAAAACTGTAGTCGACATTGCCCTTCGGGATATCCAGAAGCTTGATGCCGTGATAAATTTCGGCTTTGACCAGATTGGCGTTGTCTGCGGCACTCACCACATCCCGTGCCCAGTCTTCCAGGTTGAGGCCGATCATAATGAAAAGTTTGGCGCGATGGATTTTGAAGAGGTCCTGCGGACGCGGGGAATAGAGATCGGCATTAAACCCCGGGGGCACCAGCGATTCCACATCCACTTTGTCCCCTCCCACGGCGCGCGTCAGGGCCGTCGTGTAATCCGTTGTTGTGACGACATGAAAGCGCGCCGCCTGAACGGGCGCTACGAAGGCCAGCGCGGCGAAAAAAGCGAAAAACTTTTTAGTCAACATAAATTTCTCCTTAGTCCAACTGCTTTAAATTGCCAAGCGAGAAGGTGGCCTGCAGCGTCACTTTCTCCTCGGGCTTCTCCCCGCCGAGCGCGGTGGAGTGCGTGTATTGGCAGCGCAGCCGCGTATTCTCCGAGAGGAACCAGGTGGCGTTGGGACCCATGCTCAACTGCTTGCCGTAAGGCGCCACGGCCTGGTCGGCCAGATCCAAGAGAAAGCCGACGTGATAGCGCAGACTAAAGTTGTAATCGAGGAAGGTGTAGGCGCCGTTTTTATTATTGTCCGATCCCAGGCCCCGGCGTTGGGCGAGCATCATTTCGGTGTTCCACGTCCAGATCTTTCTTTGCGTCGGCGCGTATTGGAACTGAACATAGGGTTCCTCAAGAGTTTCTGAAAGCCCGAGCGGAGACGGGCCCTGGGCCACGCTGACACCGGTCTCAAACGATCCCGACGAGAAAAGATCCCGCGAATAATCCAGGGTCGCCAGATACGTCAGGTCGGTCGTGTCTCCGGCCCCCTGCAGCGTGTCCCCGCGCACGATATTCGTGTTCAGTTTCAAGTTCCAATCCCAGGGGTTCGGCACATAGGCATTGAACTCTACCCCCGAGCTGGTCAATCCATCGGGGCTGAGGTAATCGCCGATCGCATGGGGCCGATCCACCATCGGGAGCTGGAAGGTGTTCATCAGGTCGAGCAGCCCGAAACGCGGAAGAAACCGTCCCACGCGGACGCTCGTATTTCCCGGGAGCTTATTGAAATAGATCCAGGCTTCTTCCACATTGGCCGTTCCGTTTTCAGGGAGATCGATGGTGAACTGCGCGTTGGTGTAGGGATCGATCGGCTCGAAAAAAACTACCTGCCCATCCCGGATGCGCGGTTGCTCGGAGACATAGCGCGGGTCCGATTTCTGAAGATTCTGCCGTTCATAAGCAAAATCGCCCGCAATCCCGATGTCCGGCAGAAAAATCTTCGGAACTCCGGGGATGGCGGGAACGACGATGTGGCCGGAATCCGCGGCTTCACCGGAAGCCGGATCCGCATAAACCGCAGAACAGGGCAGAACGAGGCATCCTGCGATGAAGCTGCTGCATATCCATTTAGTTGTATTCATAATCTCCTCAATGCGTCACACAAGAAAGCGCCGAATACAGAGAACCCTGGAACGGGTGGGACGACGACGGGGCTAAGCGGCAGGCGGGCCGCGAGGAGATTCGAGGGAGAAATGTAAGCTGAATTGACGGGCCTGGGCCTGCGCGGCGATTTCATACGCCACGTAGGCGACAGGTTTGTAGTCGGCCTGAGGCAGCGACACGCCCATCGGGACAGCGTGACAAACCGCGCAATGGGACGATGTTTCGTGACTCGCTTCTAGTAGGAGATGGTCGGGGTGCAGGACAAAGGCCGCCAGCGCGCTGAAGGCGAGAAAAAAACCGAATGGCTTCCACCGTTTTCTACTCACATAAGCAATCTACCACTTATGCCTGTCGGCAGGCAAGGCTTGACACTCGAGAAAAGTCACCCTAGACTTACCCCGTACACGTATGGCTATCCGTCGAATGATCCGCGCTTCCATTCTGGCGAAAATCGCCATCTTTACGGCGCTTTTTTCGCTGATTCCTTTATATCTCCTGACTTTCCTGTTCGTGCTCAAGCGCCCGCAATTGATCTGGGACGGGCTGGGGGCCCTGGCGGTTTTGACCGTCGCGGTGCTGTGCGGGGCCTACTTTCTCGCCCGGACCTTTACGCAACCGATCCTGGCTTTGAAACGGGCCGTCGAGCGTATCAAGCAGGGAGATTTTTCCACCGTTGTCGACGTGTCCACGGACGATGAGCTGGAAGACCTGGCGGCGACCTTCAACTCGATGAGCGAAGACCTTCACCAGTACCGCGAGGTGCGCGTGGACGAGCTCCTGGCGGAAAAAATGAAGATCGAAGGAATTATCTATTCCAGCGAAGACGGGATTATCCTGACGGATGAAGACGGCCACGTCCAGCTCATCAATCCCAAAGCCAAAAGCATGCTGGAGCTCGAGGAGGAAGGGGAGGCGCTCACGGGGCGGCCGGTCTGGAGTTTTGTGAAACAGGACAAGCTCGCGATCGCCATCCGCGAATGTGTGGAAGGCGATTCGCCGAAGATCATCCGCGAAGTCAACCTTTCGGCCGAAGGGGTCCGGCGATATTACTCCATTTCCGTCTCCTTGGTGAACGCCCCGGAAGGGAGCGGCACCAACTATTGGTTCGTCATGCAAATCCGGAACATCACGGCGGAAAAGGAGCTTGATCAGCTGAAAGACGACTTTCTGCAGTCCTTGACGCATGATCTACGCAGTCCGATGACGGCCGTACGGGGGTATCTTCAGGTCCTGGGCGAAGAGATGGCCGGCCCGCTCAACGACGAACAGAAAAAAATGATCCGCATTATGGAGAATGCCTCGACCAAGCTTCTTCATATCGTCTCGAACCTCCTGGACAGCGCCAAGATGTCCGCCGGGAAGCTCAAGCTCAATATCATGGAATGCCAGTTGCGGCAGGTCCTGCCCAATACCGTGGAAATCTTCGCGACCGAGGCGGGGAAGAAGAAAATCACGCTCACGCTCGATATGCCGGAGCAGATGAGCCCGATCAAGCTGGATCCGCACCTTCTGGAGCGCGTCATCATCAATCTGATTGGAAACGCCATCAAGTTCACCCCGGACGGCGGTTTTATCACCGTGAAATTCATCGAGTTCTCCGATCGGATTCAGGGACAGGTCACGGATACCGGCCACGGCATGCCGCCGGAATTCTTAAACCGCATCTTCAAGAGGTTTGAACAGGCCTCCGGCACACGCGGAGGGACAGGCCTCGGGCTGGCGATCTGCAAATTTGTGATTGACGCCCATTACGGAGAGATCAGCGTCCGTTCCAAACAGGGCGAAGGCACCACCATCACCTTCACGATCCCCAAAGGCCTCGAACAAAACGAACGCGGCGAAGTCTTCCGCGTCCGGCCTTCCGCCAACGCGGCGTAACCGACAATTTATTTTGATCGAACGCGGATGAAGGGGATGTCGGTGCGCTTGCCCGTCGAGAGGTCCTGCCAGAGGTCTTTCTGCGATATATCCAGAGGGTCGATAAAATCGGTCACGGAAGCTTTTGTTGCCGCGCCTTTCATGACGAGGACCTGATAGCCCCAGCGTCGGGGGCTGCCGCGCATAATATCGGCCGGGATCTCCACGCGCAGGCTGGCCCCTTCCAAGACAACAGGGAAAGTTTGAACAACCGCATACGTTCCCATGCCCTGCGTCCGATAGAGCGTGGCGGACTGGCCGGCGATGGCGATGGCGTATTCCCAGGCATCGATCGGGGAGGTGGTGAATTCCCGGCCAGCCAGCATGACAGGCGTCCCGACATTGGGTTGGCCGTTCAGGTCAACATAAATATCCACGAACACCGGGGTAGTTGTGGTTGTCGCCAAGGTCACAGTCCAGGACACGGAAGTCGTGGAAGACCAGACCTCCAGAGAAACGAGATCCGGGGCTCCCGGCCCGCCAATGGCGTCGCCGACCGCGTCTTCGATGAGAACGTGCTCGCGGCCATCGTGGAGCACTTCCGCTTTGATGGTGGTCGAAGACGGATGCATCGTCACCGCTTCCCCTGTTGAGGTGGGCTGGAAAAGATCATCCGGCGGCGGCTGGCCGATCAAACGGTAAGCGGCCAACAAGGTCGCCTGAAAGTCATGCTGGCGCTCTTCGACCAGGGCGGGAGATTCTGCCGTATTGCCCATGGAAACGAAGTAATTGGAATTTTGCGCACTGTAAATCTCGTCAAAAGCGGTGTCCAGGCGCTGAACGGAGGCCTGGCCGGAATTCTTGTAGCTCTCCACCGCTGCGCGCGTTTTCCGGAGCGCCTCCCACCCGGAATTTTTGGCCGGATCGCCGATCCAGGCGGACCAATCCGGCAGCTCCCAGGTGCGCGGTTTCCAGACGACACCGGACGTTAGCGGCACGGATTGAACTCCAGTGTCTGACGGCAGCAGAAAAATTTCATTCATCTGAACCACGTTCTCGATCCATCCTTCCAGAGGTCGTTCTTGCTTCTGCCGCTCATCCCAGACATGGACAATAGTACCCGCGGGCTTGCCGGCCGGAGCAGCATCCCAGACGGCCAGCGGTCCTGATTGATAGGGCCCATCCACGGGAGGGGCTTCCAGAGCGCCGATGACCCATGAAAGCCCCAGCTTCTCGAGCAGAGAAAGAAGTTTGCCGCTGGCCGCTCCATAGGGGAGGACGAAGCCTCGCGGGAGAAAGTTCCACTGTCGGAAAAAGTCCGCCTTCGCCTGCGCGATCAACTGAACGACATCGTCCGGATAAACATAGGGAGGATTGGGCAGCGCCGCGGCGGGCGGAAGTGCGTCCTTGGCGGAGGAGCTGTCGATCAGGAGCGGCAGGATCGGCGCGTTGGGGATCTGCATTGCGATTTCCAGGCGCCCCTCTTTCTGCAGCGCCAGGAATTGCGCCTTCAGATGTGGATCCTTGGATATATGTTGGAAGCGGGGCGACATGGCGATCACCATCCGCAGTGTGGGATGTTTGACAAACCATTTGACCCAGGACGCGGAGGCATCATCACTCAGCGGAACGTAAACCAGCATTTCGCGGGCAGAGTGGGAAGGGGCGGAGAGCGGGACTGGTTTTTCTTCGGAGAGGTGCCGTGGAACTGCACACCCGGCTAGAATAAGAAAAAGAAAAAAATATCGTTTCATCAGACAGATTATAGCAGGCAGTTCCTTTGCGTCGTCATCCCCCGCGGTCGTAGGCGGGGGATTCATGGATCCATGGATCCCCGACAGAGACGCTCGGGGATGACGTATAATGTCAAAACTTTCATGAAAAAGGGAGCCTTCATAACATTCGAAGGGCCGGAAGGCAGCGGGAAAACCACGCATATTCAGCTTCTGGCTTCCTTCCTGAGGAAGGCGGGCCGGAATGTCCTCGTCACCCGTGAGCCGGGCGGCACGAAACTGGCCAGAGCGTTCCGGCGGCTCCTTCTTGAAACCGGCGATGGCCTGGTGCCTCTGGCCGAACTCTTCCTTTACGAAGCGGATCGCGCCCAACATGTGGAAGAGACGATTCTCCCGGCCCTGAAAAGAGGGCAAACGGTGTTTTGCGACCGCTACACGGATTCCACGCTTGCTTATCAGGGTCACGGACGTCGCCTGGACTACAAAACGATTGAAGCTCTGAACAAAATCGCATCGGCAGGTTTAAAACCCGACGCCACGATCCTGCTGGATGTGCCGGCCGGGCGCGGCCTTCGGCAGGCCAGGCACCGGAAAAACCGGCATGACCGGCTGGAACGCGCCGGCCTGGCTTTTCACCAGAGGGTCCGGCAGGGATTTTTGTGGCTGGCCAGGAAGGAAAAGCGCCGTTTCCGGGTTGTCGCTCAGCAAAATACCATCAAAGAAACCCAGGCGCTCATTCAACGGGCCGTTAAACCGCTTTTTCAATCATGAGTTTCGACTCCATCATCGGTCAGCCTCTCGCGGTAGACCTGTGCCGCACGTGGCTCAAGCGTCAAACCACCCATCCGCTTCTCTTTTACGGCCCGGAAGGCGTCGGCAAGAAAACGCTCGCGCTGGTCACGGCCAAGATGCTCAACTGCAGCGCTAAAACAGCGAACCCCTGCGGTTCCTGCATCGCTTGCCGAAAAATCGTTTCCGGAATCCATCCGGATGTCCGCGTTATCGACAGGGTCTGGCAGGCGGCGGAACGCAAAGAACCTCTAGAAAAACAACAAAACCTTCGAATTGAAACGATTCAAACCGAACGGCATCGTCTCCTGCAAAGCCCGGTCGAAGGCGCCTGGAAAGTGTCCATCCTCGATGACGCCCACCGGCTCACGGCGGATGCCGCCAACGTCCTTTTGAAAATTCTGGAAGAGCCGCCGTCCCAGACCGCCATTTTTCTGTTGACGCCCTATCGCGACCGGTTGTTTGCCACGATCGTGTCGCGCTGCCAGCCGGTCCGCTTCCGCTCCTTGGCGGACGACGAAATGATTCAGTGCCTGAACCGTCTTGAAGTTCCCGCCGAAATGCAGGCGTCTCTGTCCGAAATGGCGCTTGGTTCGCCGGGGCGCGCGCTGCATCTGAGCCGCGAAGAGCAGATTGAAACGGTCCGCGAAGCCGAAAACATTTGGCAAGCGCTCGGCCGGGATTCGCCGGCGCAGGTCCTTCATGAAACCGGCGGACGGTTCAATAACACCAGACCGAACCGGACGGAGATCGAACAACAGATCCAGGCACTCCTGGTGCCGGCCGCACGGGCGCTTCGCTCAGGCGACAGGGATGCCGTTCGCCCGGTTCGCCTCATTCAAAGCGCTCTGACGCAGCTTCGCCAGAATGTCCAGCCGGCGCTCGTCTATGATAATCTTCTTCTGCAATTGGCCCGGGGACGATCATGAGCAAATTTTTCCTGACAACGCCGATTTATTACGTGAACGATGTGCCCCATATCGGCCACGCCTATACGACAATCGCCTCGGATGTGCTGGCGCGCTGGTATCGCGGCCATGACCAGGAAGTCTTTTTTCTCACCGGGACCGACGAGCATGGCACCAAAATCGCCCAGGCCGCCGCCGCTCACAATAAGGATCCCCAGACGTACTGCGACGAAGTGTCCGCCAAGTTTCAAGAGGCGTGGAAAGAGCTGAAAATAACCAACGACGCCTTTATCCGAACGACGTCTCCGGAACATGTGCGCTCCGTCCAGGCGTTTCTTAAAGCGCTTTGGGACAAAGGCGTGATCTTCCAGGCGCGCTACCAGGGGAAATATTGCGTTCAATGCGAGCGGTTTTATGCGGAAGATGAACTCATCGGCGGGTTGTGTCCGGACCACCGCATCCCTCCCGAAACCCAGTCCGAAGATAATTATTTTTTCCGGCTCTCCCAGTTTAAAGATGAGCTTCTGGCGGCCATCACCGACGAAAACCACCCCAATCATTTCAAGATCTTCCCGCGGGAGCGCCGCAACGAAGTGATCGGCAAGCTCAAGCAGGACGTCAATGACGTCAGCATCTCGCGCGCGACGCTCGCCTGGGGGATCCCGCTTCCGTGGGACCGCTCGCAGACGACGTACGTCTGGGTGGATGCGCTCGTGAATTATCTGACGGCCATCGGGTACCCCGAAGACAACGCTCGGGTCAACCAATGGTGGCCGGCCGATCTGCACCTGATGGCTAAAGACATCCTGTGGTTTCACGCCATCATCTGGCCGGCGTTGCTCATGGCCGCCGGCATCAAAGTGCCGAAAAAGATCTATGCCCACGGGTTTTTCACTGTGAATGGGCAGAAGATGTCCAAGAGCCTCGGCAACGTCGTGCGACCCGCCGACATGGTGAAGGAATATGGGGTCGATGGCACGCGGTATCTCCTGCTATCGGCCTTTCCTTTCGGCTACGATGGCGATTTTTCCATCGAGACCCTCAAAACAGGCTACAACGCCGCGCTGGCCAACGACCTGGGGAATCTGATCTCACGCGCGATGACGATGGTCGACAAGTACTGTGGCGGCAAGGTGCCGGAGGGACAGGCGCGCGACCTGGTGGATCAAGTCGTAAAAGACCTTGATGCCGTCGGCCCGCTATTGGAGCATCTGCAGTTCAAAGAGGCCCTAGCCGCTTTTTTTGTCGGGGTCGATCGAGTCAACCGCTACATTGAAGAGAAAGCGCCGTGGAAACTACAGAAGACGGCCCCGCAGGACGTCGGGCCGGTGATCCGTCAGGTGCTCATCTGCCTGAAGGCGCTGACCTTTTATTTGAGGCCCTTCATGCCGGACACCGCTCAAAACCTCTGGATGCAGTTGGGTCAGCCGGACTACATCAAAAATCGTGCGGTGGAGTTTTTCGACAACCCCAAAAGCGTCGATCTGCCGGCCGGTCAGCCCATCCTCAAAGCCGCCCCCTATTTCCCCCGCAAATAATGTTCGTCGACACGCATCTGCACCTCGCGGACGTCACCTACGATCAAGACCGCCAAGCCGTTATCAATCGGGCTTCGACCGCCGGCGTGACAACGCTGGTGGAAATCGCTGAATCGCCGGAAACCTGGGAAACGGCCGTCCGGCTTGCGGACCAGTACCCCTTCGTCTACGCCAGCCTGGGCATTCATCCCCATCACGCGCATGAGGCCGTGCCGGACCGCTGGCCTGAATTGTCGAAAAAGCTCCGGGAATTCTTGAAACATCCGAAAGTCGTCGCAATTGGAGAATTCGGCCTGGATTATTTCCGCATGCGGAATACGAAGGAACAACAGGAGTATCTTTTTCGACAACAGCTTGAGCTGGCGAAAGAGCTTAATAAACCGATAGTCATTCATTGTAGGGACAAACAAACGTCATCCCCCGCGGCTTCTGGCGGGGGATCCATGGATTCCCCCCCAACAACCGGGGGGAATGACGGCAAAGGCTCGGCACACGCTGATATTCAGAAAGCGCTCGCCATGTATTATCCCCATACCTCATATGAACGCGCCTCCCCGCAGCCGAACGGCGTCATCCACTGCTTTTCGGGGACCTGGGAAGACGCTCAAGCGTATTTAGCGCATGGATTCTTGCTGGGAATCGATGGCCCAGTGACGTATCCGAACAGCAAGACGCTCAAGGAAAATGTCGCGCGGCTTCCCCTGGAACGGATCGTGCTGGAGACCGATTCTCCCTATCTGCCTCCGCAAACACGGAGGGGCCAACGGAATGAGCCGTCTTCTATCCCGATCATCGCCGACGCCGTGGGATCGCTTCAACACAAGACGACGGAAGAAGTGGCCAGGCAAACGACGCTCAATGCCCGCGCCCTTTTTCGGATAGACTAAGCCATGGATTTCCGCCGGCATCCCATACGTATTGTCGCTCCTCTCACTCTGCTTCTCTTTCTATCCGGTGGAAGCCTCTATTATTGGCGGTCGAGCAGCGTGCGGCTGACCGCCGACGGCCAGACGCGCCGCATTTTCACCGACGCTCACGATATCGCCGGGTTTCTTAAAGAGCAGAAAATCGTTCTGGGTCCCCGAGACTTCACGACGCCCGATCTGAAAACGCCCATCGGGCACAAAACCGCCGTCAAAATTACCCGGGTCACGGTTGAAACAGAAGTCCAGATCTCCACTAGTGCTCCGGTCATCACCTGGCAGAATCGCACGCGGGAGAACTTAAGGCGTGTCCTGGTTCAACGCGGCTATACCGCGTCCGTGACAAAAAAGTATGAAATTATCCGTTATGACCGGATTGAGATCAGCCGCACGTTGAAGTCGGAGAAAAAAGGCCGCCAGTCTTTTTTTACCCTTACGCTCTTTAACAAGAACGGACAGCCCGCCAGGACGTACAACCTCCTCAAATGCAGAATGCTCAAAATGCGAACCACCGGCTATTATGTGGGTGAAAAGACCGTCCCGAGCGACATCACCTATCTTGGACTTAAGCTCCAGCGCGGCCTGGTGGCCGTCGACCCAACGGTCATTCCGTTAAAAACGCGCCTGTACGTGGAAGGTTACGGCTACGCTTACGCGGCAGACACCGGCGGCGCCATCAAAGGCCTGCACGTCGACCTCGCCGTCAAAGACAAATACGAAGAGGCCCGATTTAACCGCTACAACGTCCCCGTTTACGTTCTCGAAAAGACGAAGAAATGGTAACCCTCAGGAATCGAATATTTACTCATCAAGGTGAGTAACTTTACTCAGCGGACTGAGTAAAATAGTTGAAAGGCCATCCGAAAGGTGCTAGACTTTCCCCATGAAACGTATCGAGCGTAGCCTGGTCTCTCTTCTTCGCCGCCGGCTCGCGAAAGGCCCCTCCTGGATCCAAATTGTTGTGGGTCCGCGGCAGGTTGGCAAGACGACCGCGGTGGAACAGGTGCTGGAGCGATGGCCGGGCCCTTCGTTGTATGCGTCGGCCGATTTGCCTTCGCCGCCTGATTCCTTTTGGATCCAATCTCAATGGCAGGCAGCGCGTCAGAAAGCCAAAAGCGAAAGAAAAAAAGCTCTCCTGGTGCTTGACGAGGTGCAAAAGGTGCCGCGCTGGGCCGACGTGGTAAAGGCGTGCGTGGATGAGGACCGCAGAGATAAACATGCGGTCCGGTCCGTCGTTCTAGGGTCCGCCTCGCTGCACGTTCAGAAAAGCGCCGAAGAGAGTTTAGCGGGGCGCTTTGAACTGCATTACTGTTCCCACTGGAGCTGGCCGGAGTGCCGCGCGGCGTTCAAGTGGAGTCTGGACCAGTGGCTCTTTTACGGTGGCTATCCCGGAGCGGCGGCGCTCGTTCGGCAGCCAACCCGCTGGGGGCACTACATCACGAGCTCACTGGTAGAATCGGTGCTGTCACGCGATGTCCTCCAGTTGACGCCGGTGGCCAAACCGGCTCTGCTGCGGCAACTCTACCGTCTGGCCACGCACCATCCGGCCCAGATACTTTCCTACAACAAGATGCTCGGGCAGCTTCAGGACGCCGGCAACACGGTGACTCTCGCGCACTATCTTGATCTTCTCTCATCGGCGTATCTGATCAGTGGATTAAACCTTTGGAGCGGCGGCATCGCCCGTCAACGCGCCTCAAGCCCGAAGCTGGTGACCTGGAACAATGCCCTGCTGAACTCCTGGCCCGGACATGCCTATCCCGCCACGCGAAACGCTCCGGATCTCTGGGGACGCTTGGTCGAAAATGCGGTCGGAGGCTATTTGCTGAATCAGCTGCCTGGAGAATCGCTTTATTACTGGCGTGACGGCGACCTGGAGGTAGACTATGTTTTGGAACGGGCCGGGAAAGTATTGGCGCTGGAAGTGAAAAGTGGTCGCGCCGGACGCGTCGGCGGCCTCGCCGCATTTCAGAAACGTTATCCCCATGCCAAAGCGCTGATCGTAGGCACGGGCGGCATCCCTTTGGAACAGTTCTTCTCGACCTCTCCCTCCGATTGGTTTTAAGATCATGGCTCGATCCGCTTTAAAAATCAGTTTGTTTTGAAGGCCTAGCTTCGCTGGGCCGTCCTGCCTATACAAAAATGGTGCTAGTTCTTAACCAAACCGTAACACACGCCGGCTAGACTTATCGTACCCGCGCGTTTCCCGCGCGCGTATGGAAAGGGCGGGCAGCGGTGCGCCCCTACGCAACTTATGAATCGATACCTCATCCGCATCGTTGCCGCATTCTTGGCTCCTTGCCTGGTTCTGGACCCCATTACGGTCATGGGATCTGTAGGGGCAGGCCCCTGTGCCTGCCCGAAATTTCATTTCATTGCGGGCGGGGATGGGGCCCCGCCCCTACAATTGTTCACCTCTCAGGCCCTCGCCCTCCATGCCGTTTCCATCATTCGACGAAGCTTCCCTTTCGGTTTTCGGCCCTTCCTGCGTACATTATGGCGCGTTGAAGGCGGCGGTACGCCACTCGAACAAAATTCTCCACCCGCCGCTCCAGCTGGAATGGGGGCAAACCAGGCACCCGATCAAAATATGCCGCGTGTTCTAGGACCCACCAGGGAGATTGCGTTGACCCCTCAAGACGAAGCACGTCTGCTGGAAAAGCTTGACAGGACGAACGGGTGGTTTCTTGGCTTGGGGGGAACGAGTTCGATCCCGCCAACTGCTTTCGACGCCCTCGTTGGCTTGGAAGTGGGAGATCAGGGTGAGGTGCTGTCAGACGGCAGCGCGCAGCAGTGCAACAGGGTGATTCTACGTGACCAGGTAACGGGCAAGACCGCTCTGCTGCATACAGATTTGGGGTCTTCTCTCGCCATTCGGTCCGTTAAGGAGGGAGAGGTTAGCTTCCCGCGGATTGTGACGGAGGCTGTCAATGTCATTGAGTTTAGCTTGGCGCGATTAGGTTTGACGATGGAGGATGTGCGATCTGCTCCGAACCGCGTTGAGGCCTGCATCCTTCGAGCTCCTGGTACAACAGAGACCGAATCAAGGTTTTCCGAAGCCATTCAGACAGTCTGGTCCGAAGCTCTCCGGCAAAAAGGAATTCATCAATACGCGACGGACGTAAGTCCAACGTGGCATGACCCTTATCGTGCGGTGCTTTTTGTTTCAGATGGCCTTGTCATCGCGGTCGATCCGAGAAACAGAACGATTCTTCGGGCGCTGTCACTCAAGCCATCACCCGCTGAATCGGCCGTTACGACTGCCCGTGCAGAATCTTCATGGGGGGCGATGAGCAAAGGTGCCCCATCCGTTCCGGTGCTGGCGACCGACTCCCGAAGAAAAGAGCCCCCGCTTAACTCGATCGGACCGCCCGCCGCCCCGGCCGCCGAAGCGGGCCTGCGACCCCAAGAATTCGGAAAAGCGGACCAGGATATCACGACACTTCCCGCGCTCAAGCAACCGATCCGGCTGTCTGCGCCGCGGCAATTTTTCCGAGGGGTTCTTTCCTTCGCACAACGCGATCTCGACGCTTATCTCCAGGCGCATGAGGCCTCGCATGTGCAGAAACATACGAATGAGATCGGCGCGACCTGGGCCGGCTTCAAAGCGGCGCCTGTCTCCGGCACCCTCTCGCTGCTGACTCTGCCTGCTCGACTCTTAAGTGACCGCATTAATTCGTCTCCCTGGGTACAGGAACGGCAACAGATCCGGGACGCGGTCTGGCGCGAGACCGGGATACGGCTGACCGCCAGCCCGCTCGTATCAACGGCTTATCTGAAGGATGCGGCCATCTTATTGGGGCGCCTCCCACCGGAAACGGCCTTTACGGTGCGCCGTGTGTATTTGCATTTTTGGCTTTTTATTCCCTTCTTAACTCTGTTCTCCGTTCGCTGGGGTTCTACGCCTCCGACAACACTCCGCATGGTGGCAGGGCCTGGCCGGACCACGTTCCGGCGTTGGCTCGCTTTCCGGCTCGGACTCCATTTCGCACAACTATATAAGGATCGCCTTCCGAAGCTTCCCCGACCGGTCCTCGGGATGTTGATCGGTAATTATCTCGTGGGAGATATCGTGAACGAGCCATTGATGCGGTCTCCCAACCCGATGATGGATCAGATCCACCAGACCGTCTTTTCGGGACAGCCAGATCCCGCCCGGCTTCCGTGGGAGAAGCGCCTGGAACCGGGAGAAAGCGGGTCGATCGGCAAACCCTTAACGTTGATGGTGGTCGGCGCGGCGTACGCCTGGGGAGTAACCTCTGTCGCTCTTCAACTTCCGCTCTTTCTGGCCGTCTTGCCCGCTCTCCCAGTTCTCATTGGTTTTCTGAATCTCAGCAGCGAATTCGCCTTGACGCTCCTCGCTGAACGTGTGGCCCGAGTTACGCTACGTCAAAGCGAAACAAAGCCGCCCGAATCCTCGGGATTCTGGGGTCTCCGAGTGCTGTATGAAATCCCCCGAGCGGCGGCCATTGTGCTCATCCTCTTTTCGGGCCGCCATATGGACATGACCAATCCGCTCCAGGAATTTATTGATGAGTTTTCGTCTGCTTATGAGCTTGTGTGGGGTAAACCGAATTTGCCGTCGCCTCAACTCGCCAACGGAAGGATCATAAAGCTGGTGGCGCCGCCTCCGTCAGATGGAGTCGCAGGACCCGCCGTTCGGACGCCCTATTCCATTCCTTGGCCCACGGACTACCGGATCGCCGCCGCTCCCGGGTCCCCGTACGAGGATAGCCTCGTCAAGAGTCCCTACGAAATCCCGAAAGAGGATCTTTGGCAGACGCGCGGCGCCGTGACCTGGATCGATGTCTCGGCGGGCAAAATTGATTCGTTATCAGAAGTTAAAGCGTTCGTCGTTCGGATAGGACGCGCTGAAGCCGGCACGGAGATTGAAGTCCTGGTTCGTGTCTATGACTCGAAGGATTCAGGGCTTGTCTACACTCTTCGGAAGCAAGTTTTCGAAGGACTCGAGTCCATTGAGATAACCTCGGATGAGATTTTGCGCGGTTTACGCCTTAAGGGAATCGCCTTCACTCCTAAACATCACCCCCGCATCCAAGTGATGGTTCGTTTCGGTCAAGGCCGCGAATGGGACCTGCCGCGCGTCGACGGGCGGATGCCTCGTGTTGAAATGTCGAGGCTGGACATTATCCCCGCGGAACCCAAAACCATGTTCCAGCGCCCTCCGCCCATTCCCGGAATCAACTTCCTGCCGTTACCTAATCTGAAGAAACTTAAAATGCCTCAGGAATTCCCGGATTTTCGCAAAGATGCCAATGTGATGGCTCCTGCGGCGACAATCACACCCAGAACAGCTCAACGGCAGGACATTGGTTCCCAAAATCGCAGAGGATCCACCTTTTTGGAGTTAATCCCCCTTTTCCCCGCCGTTCTCTTCGGCGCCCTGCATGGCATTAAGCTTCTCATGGCTCATCACGACGCCCTCGCGCAGGCCGGCCGACACATAGCACACCTGCTCCAAACAATTCCGGGAGGATCCGTTCACTCGCTGATCCTTCTTGTTTTGACGATCGGCGCGGGCGCTATGTACCTCGGCGCTCATCAGCCCCCGGGGTCTGACCCCGAAGCCCCCGAAGCCGAAACGTCGCTTACCGAAGACGAACGCTGGATCAGCGAATGGAAACCGCTTCAGGCTTACGCCGCACAGTTTGGAATGAGCGCCATTCCGCCAGACGTCTGCCGATTCCTCTCGGCATTGAAGGACCCTTTATTGAATGAACCGCTCGTTTCTGTCGCTCGAAAGTTGCCATCCGATGAACAAGGCAAAACCACTCTTGAAGGCGGCCAAGATGGATTTATCGAATTCATGGATGTATATAACCGATACGTGGAGTCTGCTTTTCTGAAACCCGAATATTCCGACGCTTTCTATTTTTTTGTCGGCCGATCCATGGATTTTGTCATTCAAACGGCTCGGGCCATGGTCGCATTCGACCCGCGTTTTGCGAATTTTGGACAACGGATGGTTCTTATCGACTATTCACGGGATAAATTTCTGGTCCCCTACGTTCGTCGAGCTGTCGCCGATTTTCTTTGGAGAAGTTTTCGTTCGACCGGCTTGGAACCGCGTCACGTCGTCATTCTTGACGACGTCCATGCCTCTTTTATGTCCGATACCATTTCAAATCTTCAAGAGAATATCCGCCTGGGCTCAGATCCCGCATTTCGAGTTGACGTCGAGATTGTATCGGAAGCGGAACTCCCCGGTCTTCATCCTTCTCACGTCGATCGCGCAGGCACCTGGATGGGAAATATCGACAGAAATCATCGTGATTATTCGATCACGGAAACGCCTTCGGGCCTCGTGCAAACGTACGAGAATGCATCGAAATTCGATTATGCGTTCAATTATTGGGACACAGACGGATATAGAAAGACATCGCACCTGACAGGGCGTGAGCATTATGCCGCATTTCGTCTGCTTCAGCAGGCGGTCATAGCGGCCTGGGTGTGGCAACATCGACCCCGTCCGGCGGATCCCGCCTTGGCCAGAAGAATCCCAAATTGGATGCTACGCCTCTGGCAGCTTGTGGCAAGACGGTCTCCTCCAAAATCAGAAATCCCCCACGCAGACCCGCTGGTCGAAAGAAATCCCGCCGCTGTTGGAAGCGCCGCAGCCCTGTATCCAGACTTCAACGCCATCCGCCATCCCCGGATCGAGCCCATCTGGGGTCCTGACGGTAATTTTACCAGCGCCGATTTCCCTTATCTTCTCGGTTTATTACAGGGGGAGATGGAAAGATTTGGGAAGGGCGGTGACACACGTGATGAGCGATACGCAGCCAAAGACGCTTTCCAAAACTTCTTCGCCAAAGCTGTTTTCAATGCGGAAGCGAAGAAACTGAAGCATATTGATTTTAACCTGCTCCTCAGCGTTTTCCGCCCTAACTTGAATGAGTATTTTGAAAAGAAAAGAGCCTGGTTTCAATACTTAGATAATCTGGGAACACTGGCGGCCTCTGGGGACGCAAATGCTCAGGAGACGCTAGACGAATTTCAGATCCTGGCGCGCGATGCGGTGGCAGCCAGTTTTGAAGGCGATCTTTATATTTTCGGTCAGCCGAAAAAATACAGTTGGGATTCGGATCACACGTTCGATGCGCCGGCCAGGTTGATGATCGACGATGTGATCAAGACCTACGAGCCTTGCCGAATCTGGCAAACGGAACTTTGCAAGGAATACCTCATCGCGCATCATCTCTCGGAATGGATCGCCTATATCTGGACCGAATACCAAAACAAGAACGCTCAAAAAGCGAGCCGGTATTTAGGGTGGCTCCATTATGCCTATCCGTTTTATTTCGATATTGTTCGAGTTTCACTTGAAGCGATGGGGTCTTCGGATCAGGGATTAGCGAGTGATATATTGGCCGCTCATCGCCCTGAGGCAAGTGCTTATGAACAGTTTCCAGGACCCTTAACCATGATCGGGGAAGCGAATGTCCTTATCGCCAACCACGCTCCGACAGATACTGCCCGTCAAGCAGGGTTGAGATTCATTCAGGAACAAACCCATACCACTCAAAATGATATCGAGTTAAAGCCGCCAGTTGGTAATAAGAACCCGCCCGCCGCCCCGGCCGCCGGATCGATTGCGAAAAGAACGCCCAACGGATTTGCGCCGGTCGTTATTATGGCCGCAGTTGGAACCGCCCTTTTAAGCGCCAGTCATGGCATTCAATCCCTCATCGCCCATCACGACATTCTCGCGCAGGCCGCCGCGCAGCATCCGGGTTTTTTTCTTAATGTGATCATGGTGTTGATCGGTGTTCTAGCCTTTATGCCAATAGGGTCATCCCGCCCTGTATGGTTCGCGGCGGGACAGACTACTCACCAAAATGGAGGTAATGGCGGCGATGTCCTCACAGAGTGCGGAGGGTTTACACTTGGCGAAGTGGTTTGGCATCAGGATTTCGGCAAAGGGAGAGTCGACGGCTTCCCGAATTCAAGAGATCAAGGACGTTTGATCGGCGTCCAGTTCGGAGCGGTCCCGGAAGACGTGGCCGGTGGCACTCCTCGAATCGTAACGTTCAATTTAGCGCAGGCGCAAAGGGAGCTCAGGCGCAGTGCGCCAGGAAAGCGGGAGGCGAGGCCGAGAGCCGTTCCTGCGGCTCGCAAGCCGATCGACCAACACGGGACCGCGGACGAAATCGTCGAAACCATGCTATCGAGTGAGAGCCCGTCGGATATAGCGAACACGGGCAAAGCAGGGCTCCTCAGGACCCTGGAGCGCTTCCGGCAGAGGCTCGCCAGGCTCGATGAGATGGGTTGGCGCGACGTCTTATCAAGGGCCCATAGAGCGTCTCTTGAAAAGCTCGATCGCCTGCAACAGCGGTGGATGGTAAGCCATGCTCCGCTGACCGATTTGGTTCCGCAAACTGTTTTCTGGTTGTATTTCGCGGCCGAAGAAATCCACGTGGCGGTCAACGGCCGAAGCGATCTGTCGGAGTTGGTGGATCAAGCCGATGACCTCTTGGCCTCCGTTTCCGAGCTAGCAGGTCCCATCATCCGTTCCATCTGGAAGGAATTTCAAAATAATAGTCCGCTGCCTCGTTTATCGAACCTGCTTTACGATCGAGACCCCCGAGCGCCCGAGCTGCAGAGCCTGGAACAGCTTATCGCCGGCTATCACAAGCCGAACTTCTGGATGGTCCAAAGCATTATCCTCGTGGGTTCCAATCCGCAGGTTCTCCAGTCTTATTTGAACGAATTAAGCGACCTCGTGACGGCTGCGAAACAAACGCCTCGTTTGGCTCCATACAGATTTCGCTATAGAGCGACAACCTTGCGTCGCTTTTTGAAGGCCGCGATGCGCCGCGCCGCCTGATTTCTGCTGTCTTTTTGCTCTTTGGTCTTTGGTTTATGGTCTGAACTTTTCACAAAACTGGATGAATATTTTGACCAATTGGCCCTCTAATATGGTGAGGACCATCATGTTATCGAACACCCCGTTTCAAGAAAGATGTTTGGTGTTTAGCGCCAGTGTCTTAAAACTGGTTTATCAACTGCCCAGAAGCCCGGCGACTCGGACTATTTCGGATCAGCTTCTTCGAAGCGGAACATCCGTAGGAGCCAATGTTCAGGAAGCCAAGGCGGCTGAGTCGCGAGCGGACTTTGTGCACAAGTTCCAAATCGCTCTGAAAGAAGCTCGTGAAACATTCTATTGGCTTTCGTTGCTTCAGCGATCTGAGTTGCTTCAAGGCGTATTGCTGGAAGAACTCGTCCAAGAAGCTTCTGAAATCGCGGCAATCCTGGCTCAATCGGTGATTACCGCCAAAAAGAACGGCTGATATCCTCAGCGTAATGGGAGATTTTAAATGTCAGACCAAAGACCAAAAACCAAAAAGACGTCTTTTTGCTCTTTGATCTTTGGTTTTTGATCTGGCTAGGACTCTCACGCAGGGTGAGGGAGGTCTTTGAGGGCGTTGTCGATGGCGTGGGCCGGCAGGTGATAATCCACCAGTTCGCCGGCGAGATACTTGTCATAGGAGGACAGGTCCAGGAATCCATGGCCGCTCAAATTGAACACAATGACACGCGGTTCTTTTGTTTCCCTGGCGATGTCGATGACTGCGCGGATGGCATGAGCGGTTTCGGGCGCAGGCACGATTCCTTCCGAGCGGGCGAAGGTGACGGCCGCCTCGAACACGGCTGTCTGGGCGTAGGCGCGAGCTTCGATCAGATGATGTTTCAGGAGCGCGCTCACGATCGGCGCGGCGCCATGATAGCGCAGACCGCCCGCGTGGATCCCCGGAGGCATGAAACCGTGGCCGAGCGTAAACATCTTGACGAGCGGCGTGAGCTTGGCCGTATCGCCGAAATCATAATCAAACACCCCTTTGGTCAAGGTGGGACAGGCCGTCGGCTCCACAGCGACGATGCGCATGGCAGGATTCTTGAGCTTGTCGGGGATAAACGGGAGCACGAGCCCCCCGAAATTACTGCCGCCGCCCACACATCCCACGAGAAAATCGGGTTTTTCCCCCGCCAGCTCCAGCTGCTCCTTCGTTTCCAGGCCGATCACGGTCTGATGCAGGAGCACATGGTTCAAGACGCTTCCCAGGGAATAGTTCGTGTCGGCGTTGCCGGCGGCGTCTTCCACGGCTTCCGAGATGGCGATCCCCAGGCTTCCCTGGCAATGCGGATCGTCCTTCAGGATCTGGCGGCCGGCGTGCGTCAGCTCCGAAGGGGATGCCACGACTTCCGAGCCCCAGATATGCATGAGCGACTTGCGGAAAGGCTTCTGCTGGTAGCTCACCTTGACCATGTAGACCCGGCAGCTCAAACCGAAGACATGGCAGGCGAAGCTGACCGCCGCCCCCCATTGGCCGGCGCCCGTTTCCGTCGCGATGCGTTTGATGCCCTCTTGCTTGTTGTAGTAGACCTGCGCGATGGCGGTGTTGGTCTTGTGGCTGCCGGTGGGCGAAACGCTTTCGTCCTTATAGTAGATGCGGCAGGGGGTCTTAAGCGCCGCCTCCAGGCGTCTGGCCCGGCGCAGCGGTGTCGGCCTCCACAGGCGCAGGATCTCCCGGACTTCGGGTGGGATATCGATCCAGCGTTCGCGGCTCATCTCCTGGGCGATGAGTGCCTGCGGGAAGATCGCCGCTAAATCGTAGGGGCCGATGGGCTTGCCGGTGCCGGGGTGGAGCGGAGGGTACATCGCGAAGGGAAGGTCCGCCGCGACGTTATACCAGCGGGTCGGAATGCGATCTTCCTTCAGCAGGATCTTGTAATCATCCACGGCCACAATCATACCGATCTGCGCCCGCCGCCGCAAACGCAGTTGCGTCGATTCTTTTCTCGCCGCCGTAAGGGGGCTAGGACCTTCCCCGCGCGAGGGGTTCACGGACGCACGCTTGGATAGGACCATCCCCTCCATCCCCCAGCTTCGCTGGGAGGTTTACCCCATCCTGCGCGTGCCTGCCGAACCCCAAGCGCGGAGTCCGGTCCCAGTCCCCTTCCGCCGGTCAGTTGATCCGTGCAAAACATCTTTTCTTGAGGGAGCGGGCGGGTTTGCTCGGTTCGCGACTGTGCAGTTTGAGGCAGCTGAGAGAGGACGGTAAGCTCTCACTGTGTGAGCCCCATCTTCTGAAGATCTACAGGAAAGGGGCGAGTTGTGAGGGCTGGCCGAGCGAAGATGCCGACGGACTGCCCAGGGCAGGCCGGCAAACTGCACCGGAGCGAGAGAGCAGGCCCGACCGCCCCCTTTACCGGTATTTGACGCTGCAGCCGTAGGGGCGGGTGCTGGCGACCGTGACGGGTTTGCCCGCCAGGGCCTCATCGAGCGCCGCCGCCACATAGTTCTTGGAATTCAGAATGTCCTCCGCATCGGTCGAGTTGTGGTCATCGATCGCTCCCTGATAGATGAGGACGCCTTTGGGGTCGATGATAAAGATATGCGGAGTTGTCTTCGCTCCATACAGATGCCCGATATTGCCGTCGGGGTCGAGGAGCGTCGCCAAGGACCGCGTCCCACTCTTCCCGCGATTCGCCTGCGCTTCCTCCGCGGTCAGATAACCCTGAGTTCCCGGGGCGCTCGAGGCAATTTCAAACCAGATAACGCCCTTTTTCCCGTAGGTCTCCTGCAGTTTCTGCATATTCCCGCTGTCGTAATGCTTATGGATGAAAGGGCAGTCCCGGTTGTACCACTGCAGGACGACGAACTTGCCTCTGTAGTCCGCGAGGCGATACTCCTTGCCGTCGCTGCCTTTGGCGGAGAAATCCGGAACCGCTTTGCCAACGGGAAGTGCGGCCAACGCCAGGCCGGCCGGCATCAGGAATAGAACGAGCATGGGCAATAGGCGACGCATAAAATCCTCCTTGAAGGGTGTGCATTTTTATTTTACTACGCGTTTAGACGGGAATAACGCCACCCAGGTTCCCGAGCCGTCCTTCAGGTCACAGGATTTTGAGCGGCAGGCCTCGTCGAAAATACAACTTCCCAGGTGTGATCCGCATTGTCGTCAATCGTTAATTTCCAGATGTAGCGTGTCGCCGGCCTTAACTGTAACGGCGGAAGATTCAGCGCGATAGGCGCGTCAAGCGAAGACCCGACAATAATTCCTGCGGGGCGGCCAACCTGAAAATTACCGCCAATTTGCATCGGTTTTTCGCCCTCTGGCGTCGGCACGAGTACGGGACGATTATCGCCATCAAGAAGATCCAATCGGAAGCTATGGTCTTGATTTGTCTGAGTCCAAGGAACCTCAATTTTAATGGCCAGAGCGGATGGGCTGGGATTTGGGCCCGTGATGGACCAACCACCGCCCATGATGTAGAGCTTCCCGTTCACGACCTGAGCAAAATCAGCCAACAGGATGGTAGCTTTCATTTTTGATCCCTCTAGGCGCCGAATGTGGCGCTGATTAATTTTCCTTCCGCTCTGTTTAGTGATAATAGCGCAGGATTCCAGTTCACTTGAATCTGATCCTGATTAACCGTGGAACCCGATCCCTCCCCCGCATTGATAGTTGTTGAGGGTGGTTCGCTCATTTTGATCTCTATCGTATTAAATGATTCCCGGACGAGCGCTTCAATTTTCGGAAGTATTAACTGTTCTTGCTCTTTAGGAATCAAAAGGGCTAGCAACTTCATGCCTAGGGCCTCGGCAATCCGTGCGATCCGCGAAAAGCTAGCGGATAGAATTCCGCCTGCTCTTAGATCTCGAGATATATTGCTCTTTTGGGTATTGGTTGTTTGGGCGAGATCATCGTAGGTCCATCCCTTTCTTTCGAGAGCATCGAGAATTTGTACCTCGAGTTTAAAAGCCGCATATTGTTCATCATGACGTTTTCGGTGTTCGGGATTCTCCATTTTCTGCTGGAGAAGGCTTTTTAGCCGTTTATTCGACATAATAGGTTCCCTCCTTCGTCCGTTTCAGATAATCCTCACGGTAACGACCAGAGATCTTAAGCTGTTCGAGATCCACCTTTGTCATTTCCTGAGAGTGCTTGTGGTAAGCATTCGTAACAATCACCTTGGATTCTGTGGTTATGAAATTGAAGAAGCGTTCATGGCGTGGTTTGAACGCATAAATCTGATTGGATCGGTCCTCCATCCGGTACATTGATTTCGGTAAGATGACCCCGTAAGGACGGTCGCAAAAGTATTCGACCAAATAGCCGAAGCGATCTTGGTCTGTGTCCGATAAGGCGCTGTAGTATTGATATGCTGGCATCGCTCCCTCCGCAGTGTAATACCACTCAGCCTTAAAGGAACGCCCTTCATAAATCAGAAAATTTCCAGGCTTAGGACACACTGTAAACCCAATATATAGTTATCATATATGATAACAAATGTCAATGTATTTTTTCATACCTTTAAATAGATGCTTTTTCATTGGTTTTATAGGGGTGGTTGCTATAAACGAATGTAACCCAAGTGCCCGACAGGCCGTCCTTGTCCGTTTCAAGCCGGAGCCGGAGGTCGTCCTTTTCGCTGGAGCATTCCACGAAGCAGCTGGGCGAGGCTAAAGACTTCTCCAATTCTTTCCCACAAGGGCCCAGCCGGGGAACCTCCTGCCAGGATTTCCCCACCAGAGACGAGCTTCGCTCGACGCCTAACGCTTGCGCGGCGGACGAGTTCGCCGTTGCGACGCGCTGCCTCTGATCCAAAAGCATGATGGCCTGGGGAATGCGTTCGACCGCACTTTGGAGCCGGCTCGTCCAGAGGACCCGAGCCTGTGATTGTCTTTCCGCTTCGCGGCGCTCTTTTTGCTTCTGGTCCTCCGCCATAATCAGGAGATCGGAGATCCGGCGTTCCTGCCCAGCGAGGCGCCATCTCCAAATTAGCGAGCGCGCGTTCCAAACCAGCCACAAGAGAATACTCCCCAGACTCCATAACGCCATCTCGCGCCGCCGGGCGCTCCGCAGGGCCTTATCCGATGCCGAGATAACAAGCGTTCCCCATCTTTTTTGCCCCTCCGCCAGGGGATGCGCGGTGACCGGGAAGTCCGGGCGGCGAAAGATCTGTCCAACGTTTGCGGGCTGGCTGTGCGCCATGATTTTCCCATCCGGACCGATGACGCAGGCAAAATAGATTCCCGGCGCCAAGCCCAGAGCCGTGACGACCTCTTGGATGGCCAGATCATCTTTCAGATGGAAGGCGCGCTCAATCATGATGACCGCGGGCTTCTGCAGGCGCTCAAGCGCGCAGCGTTTCTGCTTCTCGAAAGCCTTGCGAAGCGACCATCCGCTGAGAAGAACCAGGACCACCACCGCCAGAGCGGAGAGCGCGCCTTCCAGGATCCACGTTCGCCGATTCATGGTTTGTGCATGGTCATGAGCACGACCGGTCCGAAGAGCACAACAAAGATCGTCGGGAAGATGAAGACAAAGAGCGGAACCATCAACTTGAGGGGCGCTACCGCCGCACGCTTTTCGGCCAGCATCGACCGCCGTCGGCGTAAAGCCTGCGCCTGCGCTTTGAGAATCGGCGTGAGACTGGATCCCAGTTCGATCCCCTGGATGATCGTCCGCGCGGTTTCCCGTAAGCTGGACTCCCTGACGCGGTCGCGCAGATGCCGGAGCGCATCCACCCGCGAGACTCCCGTGCGGATTTCCGTCTGGACGATTCCCAGCTCCTCGCGCAGCGGGCCTTCCGGTGCGCGCTCTAAGTACTGGCTGAGCGCCACTTGAAAGTCGAGCCCTGCCTGCATCACTACCACCAGAAGATCGATGGCCTCCGGCAGCGCCGAGGCGATCTGCGGCAAACGTTTTCTCTGATCATTCCATTGCCAGAATCGTTCGTTCAGCGATTGGAGAGTAACCATCTTAATCAACCCGGATGGAAACGATCCGGTGGATGACGATACTGCCGATAGCGATGAACACCAGAACACCGGCCAGCATCATTTGACCGATCCACGTGGTGAACATGGGCGTTACCATTTTCGGTGCGATGATATAGAGCGCGCCCGTCACGAGAAAAGGAAGAGCGCTCAGAAGCATTCCGGAAGCCTTGCCTTGGGCCGTCAGCGCGCTCACTTTTTCGCGCAGCGACTGCCGCTCCTGCAGCGTGGTCGAAAGGGTCTCCAGCACGTCAGCCAGCGACCCTCCCGTGCTCTGCGTGATCTGGACGGCCGCGACAAACCAGCCCATTTCCTTAAGCGGCACGCGTTCCGAGAGCTCCCGCAAGGCATCGACGAGCGGCCTCCCGACGCGGACCGACTGTAAAAGCCAGCGCCAATGGGTGACCAGAGGCTCATCACCCTCCTCCGCCGCATAATCCAGCGCCTGCATGAAGCTCACACCCACGCGCAGGGCATGGACCATGTTCTGCAGGACTTGGCGCAGCTGGGAGGCCAGGAGCGCTTGCCGCCTTTGAGCCTTCCACTTCTTAATCATTGCCGGGAAGCATGCGCCGCAAACACCGATCACAATCACAAGGATCATGCCGCCCCCGGAGCGGCAAAGCGCGGCATGAGCCCCGTGGACTCAAATACGCCGCCGCGATGGCGATAAAGTTCCTGCGTGGTCAATGTGTCGCCTTCCATCCCAGTCACTTCCGTGATGGAAATCACCTTGCGCGATCCGTCGGAGAGCCTCGCCTGCTGGACGATCAAGTGGACGGCGCTGCGGATCTGTTCGCGCACGACTTTCACGGGTAGGTCCATGCCGGCCATGAGAACGAGGGTTTCGAGCCGTCCCAGAGCGTCCCGCGGTGAATTGGCGTGCACGGTCGTGAGGGAGCCGTCGTGGCCGGTGTTCATGGCCTGCAGCATATCGAGCGCTTCACCGCCGCGACACTCCCCCACGACGATGCGGTCCGGACGCATGCGAAGGGCGTTGATGACCAGGCGCCGGATGGGAATGGCGCCCTCTCCTTCCGCATTCGCCGGCCGGCTTTCCAGCCTCACGACGTGCGGCTTCTGCAGGCGCAGTTCGGCCGCGTCTTCGATCGTGACGATGCGCTCATCATCCGGAATGGCAGACGAAAGCGCGTTCAGGAGCGTGGTTTTACCGCTTCCCGTGCCCCCGGACACGACGATATTTTTGCGGCCGGCCACGCACGCGCGCAGAAAATCCGCCATGGCGCCGCTCATCGACCCCAGAGAGGCCAGCTCCGCCAGGCTGAGCGTCCTGGTCATAAATTTCCGGATTGTCACCGTTGGTCCATCGAGTGCCAGAGGCGGCAGAACAATGTTCACGCGCGACCCATCCGCCAACCTGGCGTCGCACAGCGGCATGCTTTCATCCACCCGTCGGCCGAGGGGAGAAACAATCCGGTCGATCACCGTCCGCAATTGTTTGTCGGATGAAAACTTCGCGTCCGTCGCGTGCAGCTTTCCCTTTTTCTCGACATAGACGCAGCCCCGTCCGTTCACCATGACTTCGGACACGTCGGGATCTTTCAATAAAGGTTCCAGCGGCCCGAGGCCCAGCACTTCATGGAGCACCCGCGTGAGGATCTCGCCCCGCTCTTGCCGTGATGCCGGCAGCGTCGAATCCTGCGCTAGACAGGCCTCAACCGTCTTCTGGGCCATTTCGGCGTCGCGACTGTAGGACGTGGGTCCTTCTTGATCCAGGATTCGCAAAAGCTCAGGCTGAACTCGGCTTTTAATCTCTTCAATGGCCCGCTCTGGAGCGGGCGCCGCGGCTGGTGCATTTCTGAATAAATCATCCCTGGATTCAAGCGTACTGGCCAGAGCCTGAACTCCTTCCCGGAAACGTAAGGTTCCGTCTTCCGGTATTTTTCCGATCGCCGGCTTCCCAGGATTAATCTCCGGAAACCCGCGCACCGCCCAGATCTTCTGAGGAAGGCGGTTGAATACCGCCTGGGAAAGCGAAGGCGGAAAGTGCAGAGCGGTCAGTTCATCCTGAGACGCCTGAAAAGACGCCTGCGAGGCAGGACCGGCTTTTGCAATCCAGAGGTATAGATCGGCATGGTCGAGAAGCGCGACGCCTTCCGGCGAAAAGGCGGCCGGAGCGGAAACCAGAGTCCAGTCATAAGCGGCATGCAGGAGACCGAGAAGGTTCCGTAACAAGGCAACGGGCGGAAAGGCCAGCAATTCGAGCGTGGCCGCTCCTTCGCCCTCCGCGGAGAGATAATTGCGCAGCATGGGCGGCGAAAGCGATTTGAAGCGGGAGATCCATTCCTCCAGTCTCTCGGATTGAGAAAGCTGGTCGGCGGTATTTCCCGCGGACCCGATGATCAGAGACATCGCGGTCTTGCCCACATCGCCCCAATGCCGCGACAGTTCGCGCGCGATCGTTTTGCGGCCGGCTCCGGGTTCGCATCCAAAGACCGCGATCAACTTATTCACCTTCGCCTTCCTTTCTTGTTATGGTAGCGATGGCCATCGGTAAAACGATCGTCATTCGGACGATCGTACCGAAGGCAACCCGCTCCATGGCGCATCATCCCCGAGAGACCGCAGCGCGACGCTCAGATGTCCCTGTTCGCGAGCGTCAACGAGTCTCGACGCTTCAAGCGGGTTTACCAGAACGGTAATCACGACGGCGCCGCCTTCGGAGTTCAGCGGAATTTCATCGGCGGACGGTGAAGAGGGCTCCTGGCCCAGACGATTTTTGTCGACGGCCAGGACCTGAAGAGCCGAAAAGAGAAGCCGCGTTTTGTGGAAAGACCTTCCTTTTTCCGTTTCGAGGGTTGTGTGAAAGAGCGAGATGGTGTTGCCAGGCGCCACCCATCCACCGACACCGCGCACAGGATCCGCCGCGAAAGAGACGGCGACTTTTCCAAACGGCAGGACCGCTGCCATGCCGCGCGACTTGCCCAGCTCTTCCAGGACCGTATGGGTGAGGGGCTGGCCCTCCGGAACGGCCACCGTCGTGAGATATAGCTCCCGGCCCCCATCACCCTGCATTTCATGAAGCGCATGCAGGGCGCCGGGCGGAACATAGCCTTTAGGGTAATACTGGACAGTGGCCATCTTCTCTTTCACGATGGAAAAAGCGGGGATGTAGCGATCCGCCACGAGCACCGGGGCCATGTCATCGCTCCCCAGGCCCGCTCTCCCTTTAAAGATCTGCGGGCCCCAGGTGAATGCCGCCAGGACAACGATCAGAGCGATCAGGCCGTAGCGCAGTCGCTTTACGTTTTTCGCCATGGCACCGGCGGGCCAAAGCTGAGAGTCCCCGGCCAGCCGTAGGGCGGAGCATGTTTGATCACGCATGATTCCTCCAATGATTTCCGGAAATACCGCAGTAAAAATTGCTGAGGGCGATAACGGACCGAAACCTTATCCAGCTTCATGAACGCCGCCTGATTGTCATCGCTCGATCCCACGTAAATGTCGTTAAGTGAAATGGTCAGGGAGGGTCGCCCGCGCTTAAGGGCGCGCTGGATGAGCCTCTTGACCTCAGGAATTTCCAACCGCCCGGCACTATAGAGGAAAGCGCCTTCCTTGGCTGCGGCGATGAGTTCCTGCCGTACCACAAACCACTCCGCGAAGACGGCCAGGGCCACAAAAAGCTGGCCAAACAACAGCAGGAGAAGAGCCCATTCGATGAGGGCCTGGCCCGATTGCGCACGCGTGAATTTACGGGCAACCATTTAGGTGTGTTCCAGGAGGGTTTTAAATCCGACCGGTGTCCCGGGCAAGAGGCGCGCGTTAAATTGCGGATAAAAAGACTGAATCTGGGCGTCATCCCACCAATGTTCCGGGTCTACGCTCGGGAAACCGCCGTTCTGCCAGCGCTCATCAGCCTGCACATCGAGATACAGCCGCGCGCTGGCCGTGCTGTGGACCCCTCCTTTAGAAACCAGCCAATGGGACTGGTGCGGAGGCTGCGTTTTCCGTTTGTCCGGATGCCAGGTGCGCGCATAGTAAACGTTGTCGATTTCTACCGGCCCGAGGCTGGCCGGGTAGTAGCCGTTCATCAATTCGACTTCCATATCCTGCAGGATGAGCATGGATGGAGTCGGAATCAATTTGGGGTCAGGGTCGCACCCGTTGGCCTTGGCCACGCGGCGTCCGACGTTGCGCGGGAAGATCTGAAACTGCGGCAGCTGCCAGAAACGCTGATAGTCGGCCAGGGCTTCCAGGGGTTCTTCCGCGGACTTCTGCAGGGCGGCATATTCTTTGTATTTGGGAAACAGCATGGGATTGATGGCAAGGTTGTAGGAGGCGAACTTGTTCATCATTTCCGCCTGCGCCCGCGCCGCACTGAGCGCGACGGCCTCCGCCGCCATGTTGACACGCATCTGCAGGAGCACGTGCCTTCCGTAGACGACCAGCGCCAGAAACATCACCATGAGCGCCCAAAAAATCGCCAGGCCAGGCAACAGAATCTGTCCTCGCTCGTTTCTCATAGCGGAGGGATATCCGGCTCCTCTGGCAGCTCGGCATGGGCGCCCAGAGGCTGAACGGTGATCAGGTCCAGAAACCAGAGTTTCGGGAACACTCGAAAAGAAAGATCCACGACGGAAAGGCGGCCGCCTTGATCCAGCGGCTTGACTACCGTGAGACCGGAGTAAGCCGGCCATTTCGGCAAAGGCTCGACAGACATTTTTCCGGGGAGAGGGATGCCCCAGAGCGGCCCGACCGTAAAATGGGTGGCAAATTCTCGCGCTTCAACAAGCGCCGGGGACCCCTGCGCCGCGGCCGCCCGGGCGATCCGGTCCGCGGAGAAGCCCAGAACCAGCTTCGTGCGCGCAATAAAGAAAAGTTCGAGCATAAGCAGAATCATGAAAAACGCGGCCGGCAAGACGAGACTGAATTCCACCAGCGCCTGGCCTCTTACACGTTCAGCCATGAGAGGGCTCCATGTCTTTCTGATTTTCAATCGTGAGCAAATCATCGCTGGGGCCGACCGTCGCCATCGCCGCGGCGGCCGGGACTTTCGGGGATTCCAGGATCGTCGGGGTCACGAAGACGACGATGGAGGTCTTATGGTGGCTCACGACCTTGTGGCTGAAGAAATATTTCAGGAGCGGAACGTGCAGGAGTCCCGGGACCCCGTCCCGTTCCACCTCTTTTTCATCCTGAATTAGCCCGGCCAGAGTCAGCGTGCTTCCCGGCGCCAGGGTGATTTCTGAACTGACATGACGCGCGCGGATTCCCGGCACCACATTTCCGGAAAGGCTCACCTCATTTTGAGTGTCCGGTCCGCTCACAGCCGCTTCGACGGACATCTCGATCAATCCATGGTCATTGAGATGCGGGGTGATCTTAAGATCCACTCCGTATTCCTTGAACGTCACCGTCACCGATCCCTGCGCGCCGGCGGCGGCATAAGGCATTTCACCTCCCGCGTGGAAGGTGGCGCTCGCCCCGTCCCGGGCCACGAGCTTCGGATTGGCCAGAAGATCCGCCGCCCCCTGCTGTTCCAGAAACTGGAGATCGGCAAAAACCACATCGCGCGTCAACGTTCCTACGCTCAGGAGGGATGGCACGGAACTTTCAGCGACATGGAGAGTGTTCAGCCATTGCACCCCCAGATTCTCCGCCTTCTTCTCATCCACCTCGACGACCTCCGCGCCGATCTGAATGAGCGGTTTGGGCTCCGCGGCCCGGGCTGCATCCGCCCAAGCCGTCCCGAGAAGCGCGAGGCCGATGGCCCAAGGCCGCTTCATGTCAGCCCTGAAACGCCTGATTGAGGTTATTGCTGGCTTTCGTAAACCCGTCTTGAGTAGTTTTCGCGAGCTTCTGCACGACGCCGATGGCCAGAATCGCCATGACGACAATCACAAGGATGTACTCGACCAACCCCTGGCCATTTTGATTTAGATTTTGCATACCTTGCCCCTTTCGATGAATTCGTTTTGGCTCTTTTTGGTCACCACCTGGATCTCCCAGAACCCGTTGGGAAGCGCCTTAATGACGATCATTTCTCGCATGGTGATTCTCCTTTCTCTCACACCTTAGAGGCACGACCCGTGAAAAAAATTCATCCCCCGTCGAAAGGCCCTCTGGAACCTGGGCCCTTTGGGCCCGCATTTTTGCCCGGCCGCTCCATAGCTGATTCGCGCAAAACCCTCTAAAATTAGAGCAGTCTAAAAACGCGTTCCTGCACCACCAATGAATCGATTCCTTCTCCGCATCGTGGCGTTAATGCTGGTGCCGTGTGTGGTTGTGGCCAGTGGCCCGTTACCCGTGACCGATAACCTTGTCAATTCATCGGGCCACGGGTCACGTGTCACGGACCACATCCTGTTCACCTCCCAGGCCCTGGCGCTCCGTTCCGTAAACACTCTCGCCACGGAAGCGAAAGCAGAAGCGGCGAGCGTCGACCACGAAGCCGCCGAACTTCTGGATGCCGCGGAGCTTCTGCCGGAGCAGCCTGGACTGTCCGGAGAAATTGCACGTCTCGTGAAGACCGTTGACGGAATGAATCTGGAGACTGATTATCAGAAGGTCTTCGATCTGGTCATTCCTTATTTCCGAGGAGAGCGGCGCCTTCAAGCTCCAAGTCAGGCATCCGCTCTCCTTACTTTCCTTCGCCTGGCCACAAAGGAAATGCAGCCGAAAGGGCTTATTACCGCCTCAGAACGCATCGCCTTGTATCAGATCGTTGTCGATTTTGCCAACCAATGGATCGCTTCAATGAGAAGTCCGGGACAACCCGTTAGCGCAGCCGAGATCGTTCTGGCCCAGGCATTGGCCTTTCAGGCCGAAATCCTTTCCGACTCAGGGAAAGATCGCCTGCTTGAGGCGATCGATTCGTGCGACCGGGGACTGAGGGCCCTCCCTTCTGCCGACTCTCCCGGTCTCTCTCCGAATAACAGGAAAATGCGCGATATCATCCAGTCGAGCCTCCGCTATATGCGCGGCAAGTGCCTGCTTGGCCGGAGCGAAGAAACCGGCCGCGTGGATCTGTTGGAATCCGCCAAAGACCTGCGGCTGTCCGTCCAAGGCCTTGATGAGTACCCAAATAAGAATGTCACTCCGCTTGAGAAGGCCGCCATTTATAACGCTTTCGCCGGCACCCTGCTTAAGGCCATTCAAACGGAAGATGATCCTGCGCAAAAAGAGGCGTGGACCGCGGAAAGGGAGAGCAGCCTCCAGAAAGCCGGATACTGGACTGAACAGAGCCAGAAACCGGAGGAAGATCCCACCTTGAAAGAAATTTCGGCGCTGCAAGAGAAAATCAGTCGAGACCCGGAAAAGGGCGGCCTCTACTTCGATCTGGCCGAACTTTTGCTCAAGGCAAACCGGAGCAAAGAAGCTCTCGCCGCGTATCGATCCTCCTTGCGCTACATGCAGACGATCCAAGGGTGGCCTCCCCAGCGGCGGGAGATGCTTTTCGCCGTGATGGATGCGCCGGACCCGGCGAAGACGCTGGCGGAAATGAAGCGGTCGAAAGAGCTTTTCGATCAAATGCGGGCAAACGCGTCGCAGGAAGAATCAGTCTTTACGATGCTGGTATATGTTTTATTCGAAATGGGCCATCTCACTTCCAACCTTGAGCCGTCGAAAGGCAAAACGGTCACTCGCGCGAGAAACCTTTTTACGGCGGCGGTCTGGATCGGCGGCGACCACCTCTTGATTCCCCTGCAGCTGCGCATCCTCTCGCGGCTGGAATTGAGCTTCGAGCTTTCCGATTGCGGCGACTATGACGAGGCGCTGCCTTACGCCGACCAGGCACAGATCCTATCCCATCAGGGCACGCTCCTCTTAACCGGCAGGGGGAGAGAGCTTAAGGAGAATGTTGTGTCCCGTTCGAATCTTGCCAAACTTCGCGAGCACCTGGAGAAGTACCTGAAATGGTTTTCCGATGAGGAAGCGATGGGCCACTACCTGGCCGGTCGGGCGCTGAGACACCTCCTGCAGTGGCAGGCCGCCGCGCCGCGTCTCGAGACAGCGCTGAAGATGGGCCTGGAAAAAGACTCGGTCGCTACCGCGCGAATGATGCTGGGATGGGACCGTTATCATCTGCTGCAGACAAAAACCGCCGCCGGCGCGGAGGAGATCACGGGAGCGCGGTCGGTTTTGGAACACATGGACAGGGTCCTTCATTCAGACGCCCTGGACATAATCAAGCTTCATGCGGCCGGATTAAAGTCGTTGGTGGCCGCCAAACAGCAGGAATGGGACGGAGCCCGGGAAGCCGCCTTGCAGGGGTTGATCGCCGGCTGCGCGGCCCTCCTCGAGATTGATTCCGGGCCATCGATGACGAATGTCGAGTCCTTCCAGCGGGCCATCGAAGCCGACCCGGTGGCAATCCGGGCCCGGCTGGAAAGCGAACTTGAGACCGAAACGGTGGCGAGAGAGTTCTTCCGGGCCATCGAACGCCTGGCGGATATCCTCGGGCAGGCCAAAAGCGTCCTGGATATCCAGCGCGTGGTCCGCATGGTTCTCCCTCGTGCCGAACCGGCCAAAACGGTTGAACCGGACGACGAATCGAAGCCGAAAGAGTCGCAAAAATCCCCCGACGAAGCGTTGGCCGAGCTCGCGGAGATGACGCGCGGACCGATGCCGACGGATGGTCAATTGATGATGGCCCGGCTTAGTGCCGTCTATGACACTCTGAATCCATTACGGCGTTATCAGGACATCCTTAACGCATTTGATCCGGCCATCGATTGGCTGAACCAGCAATGGCAGTCCACCCACTCGACGACGCCCATCTTCGGCCTTGGCTGGGTCTTCTACCTGCGGGCGCTCACTTTCATTGACCTCGGCCAATTGCCTGAGGCGTTTGAGGCGGTTGAACTCGGGTATAACAATCTTAACGTGATTAAAGATATATGTCTGCAACGCCACATGATGGCGATCTGGCAGGCGGCCTGGAATTGCCTCCAACTCGCTCAGGGGGAGTCTTTGCGCCGGCGGTGGGAAAAGGAAAAGGATCGGTCCCATGATGCGGATCTGTGGGAGGCTCTTAACATGCTGACACCGGTCGCCGAGGCGATGTCGGGTCGACCGGGGACGGGCTCAGCCCGTACGGCTCACGCCGATGTCTTCGCGAGCCTGGGTTGGGTGCAGTTTCACCTGCACGGAATTGAACGGAGCCCTTCAAAATCGGCCTTGTTCCTGGATCAAGCGGAGAAAAGTGCGGCCAAGGCCCTGGCCGCGAATCCAAAGAACGCCAATGCGATCGGACTTCGCGATGCGGTGACTAAGGCCCGCCATGCCGCGGCGGAACTTGAGAAGCGACAACAGACGCTTCTGGCGGCCGTCGACGCCGAGCTGAGAGCCGGACACTTTCAGGCTGCGGCGGAGGAACTCGACAAGCTGGAGCAGGCGGGTTGGCCGGCTTTGCGGGTGGTCTATTATCGCGGGCTGATCGAGTATCAGGCTGCTAGGCATGCAGCCGTGCCGGAGGAAATTCTTGCACACGACCGAAGGGCTTCCGAGATTTGGTCCGCGCATTCCGCGAAGGAATTGGCAGGCGCCTGGGATACGGCCGACAAAGCGCGCGAGGTACGCTACACGCTCATCGAGTCGCAGGTGCGGGTCGGACATGTCCCGGAAGCGATCGCCATGGTGATGACCGAAATCAATCTTGGGCTCAGAGACACCGCGCTCGCCCAACGACTGGTTGACGCGTTGCCGGACGCGGAGAGTTATGAGGTCGCGTCAGAAGAGCTGTTGCTCCTTCAGCCCTCTCCCGCTGTCGACGCGTTCGCGACTCACCTGGAAACCTGTCTCACCCGGAAACAACTGGAGCCCGCCTGGCGCGAACGAGCGCTGGCCAGCGTACGCCATATCAAAAGCGTTGTTCTTCAACGGCAGGCCAAAGAACAGTGGGCTTCCCTTCCCAAAGGCGATGCCAAAGCGCTGGATAAATTTTTCTCCAGGAAGCCCTGGGAACCGTTGACGCCGGAGCCAAAGGCCAGGCTCCTGATTTTCTGGGCTCCCGCGTTTCTGACCGTCTCAAAACAAGGGAAAGAAGGCCAGGCGCAAGCCGAAGGACGCAAGCTCGTGATCGCCCGCTTTGTCGATGAAGTTCGCAAGGCCGTCAAGGCCGGCGTTACAGAGGAGCGGGGCGTCGTGCGGGTCTCGATCGGAAAGAAAGTTCTTGAGGACGTCCAGCGATTCTTCGTGACGGACATGGAGGGAACACCCAAAAACGCCTACGGCTTCAATATCCGGAACATATCCCAGATCACGGATGTATTGCGCGGGTTAAAGAACCCTCTCCAGCTGGGGCTGGCGTTCTACAACGCGCAGACAGCGGAAGAGGACTTTGCGGAGGTCGAAAGAGCGATCGAGGCACTGGCCGCGAAGACGGATATCGAATTAATGGCGGACCCGGTCGCTGCGGGAACCGCGGTGGGTGCGCAGGAGAAAAATCTGGAGATCCTCAAAGGAAAAATTCCGCCCGGCCCAGCCGGTCAGGAGCTTTCCGACCGCCTGCCGGCGATGACCCACCAGATCGAAACGGAACGTCGGCGGGTGGTGACCGCTCCCTGGCGGGGTCTCCAGCGCCGGGTCGCCGACTTGAAAGACGACGTCGATGACACCACGCTGGCCGCGATCGATAAGGACCTGGGCGGCCTTCAGCCCACGCTGAAGCGGAAGGCCATGACGCCGGAGCCGGCTGACTTGCCGGATCAGGTGTCCCGGTCCTTGGATTTCGCGCGTCAACGGATGGCCGACTATCGCCTTTCACAGGAGCGCGACCGGGTCGCGCGCGATCGGGCCGCTTTCGAAGAAAAAGTGCGCCGGCTTCATGCGGCGTGGCAAGCTAGTTTGACGGGCCTGTGGAATGCCCTCGAGCGTGATCTCGGTGGCGTCAAAACGGATGAAGATGGACTTCGTTTGCCCGGATTGCGCATGCGGATGACCGCGCTGGAAGCGGCGTCCATGGCCGTTCTGGAACTGGCCGGTCGTCCGGCCGCCTTTGAAGTGCTCTGGGAGACCGCGGTCCAGCGCATCAAACGCAATGAGGAAATGGCGTCCCGCTTCAAAGAAATCATGGAGCATCCCCTCGCGCGGTCGCTGATTCCCAAAGACCTCGTCCCGCAGAGCTACGACGAAGCGCTGTACCTCATCGCGGCGTCACTGAACGTCCCTTCACTCGACGACGCCATTCGAGCGCACTTCCTCACCTGGCTCAAAGGCGCCAATGAATCGGAATGGCTGGCGGATGAACTGGATCCGGAAACGGGTTACGCCATCAGCCGGGCCGTGCAGGAGCGTCTCCGCCTGAACACCGACGCCAGCCAAACCTCGGACCTCGGCCGCCGGCGCAACATCCTAGACCGCGCCTATGACGAGCTTAAACAGCTGAAGAAACTATCGACCACACCAATCCGACCGACAGGGACCACGGCCACGTTTACTTCCGCTTTTGAGTTTGACCATAAGAGAACCGTGCAGTGCGAACATGAGATGACAGATATTCCCGGGCTCAACGGAAATGCGCGCCCCATCCTGTTGAGGTTAGGGCCGGCCGCGGCCAAGACGGGCGCGTCGTCCGTCCGCATCGCGGTTCTCCTGCCGACGCCGGCGCGCGGAACATCCGCGGCCCAGGCGGCCGCCGCTCTGGGGGTTGATACGGCAACGCGCGCCGCCCTCTTGATGGGGTTGGGCTTCGGCCAGGCCGAGGCCGCCGCCGTGGCGCAAGTCCATGAACAAAACCGAACCAGCTTCGAACATTACCGTCTGCATGAACTGGTCGGGGAGGAGCGTCGACGGCGGCTGAAGGATTATCGCCTCGCGCGCTCCAATCCCGATTCCGAAGATACCGAGGCGCCACGAAGGACGCTTCTGGCCATCGGGCTTGCGGAATCCGAAACGGGAGGGAGCCTGAATGGCTTCACCTCCGCTGTCGCTGATACGCAGGGTGAGACATCCGCAGAGGCCCTCGCGCTGGCGCGTTTTGATTTTATTCATCAACACCTCGCGGCCTGGCCGACCGCGAATGAAACGCCGGCCGCCGCGAGCCGCGCCGTCTCGGAATTGGGCGCACTCTTTGACGCCTGGATCACGGCCGTCCGCCAGGCCGCCGCACAATACGGGCACGATATGGACGCCGTAGCCGCTCTGCATTCCAAATGGGCGTCCATGCACGAGCAACGTGAAAAGGTGCTGGACCGGGAGCGCGAAGCCGAGCGGGGCCGCCTGGCTCAAGAAGAGTCGCAAACCGTCCGCCAGGCGGGTGTGGCGGGTTTGATTGAAGAACTCAAAGAATTTCTGCTCAACAATCGAACGCTCGAGGGAGCCGAGCGCTGGGTGCGGGATGCGGAATACGTCCTGCCGGGATTGAAAGGACCGGATTGGTCCGAGTTCCTTCCGTTAGTGCAGGAATCGCTGGCGGAGATTCGCGCGTCCATCGCCTCCGGAGAGATCGAGAACGTCTGGTGGGCTTTCTATGCACGGCTCGGATACTTGAATCATTATTTGTTCGCTCCGGCGATCCAACGCTGGCTGTGGCTGGAATACGACGGCGGCATTGATCGACCGCAAGTGGCTCATGTGGATGAGACTCCCGTTTTCCAATTGCTGCCTCTGAATTATGACGATTTGGGGCTGCCCCCGCATCCGGATCAATCGTACGCGGACGTTTTTACCTTTCTCTTGACACGAGATGAACATTTACCGAGCTATCGGCACAGCCAGCGCCTGGCGCTCGTATCGATTCCCTGGCTGCGCTCCCGCGCGGCCCCTGCTCCCGCAAGCTTTACGAACGGCAATCCCCGTGCGCGCTGGGAGTTTGAAAGGAGTGTCATTGCCCAGGAAGTCATTGATCAGCTGGCGCGCGCGATGGACACGATCCTGATGCGCGAACCGCATCTGCAAGGTTTACCGGAGGGCGTTTCTCCCGGGCCCACCGCGGTCATCAAGCCCGCTTCGGATTTAGCCCGCCTGCGACCCACGGAAGCGGAGGTCTTGGAGATCGCGCGCCTTTTCCGGAGTCTGATCATGGCTAATAGTTTGGAACAGATCCGATCTCGTCTTCATAACCTCTTTCCAAAAGTTCTCGCGCAAGACCGTGCAGCCAAGTTTGTCTGGGAAAAGGTTTTCACGAAATATGGGATAAACCCCAGACAACAGTACAACATCAACCAATTGATTGAACAATTCAGGCGATTCGAGAATTTTTCCGACGTCCGCGGCCAGTTGGAATCTCTCATGAGCTTTCATCTGCTGCTGCCGCCCAGCGGCGGTCTTCTCCCTCGGTGGGACAACGACCGCTTGCCGGACCCCACGTGCGACCTGCTGAAGGCCGTCTATAAAGCGATGGGGCTGGATACGCCGCCTGAAAACGGGTTTCGACCACAGGGAAGAGGCAACGGAGGGGAATCTAGGCCCGGTTCGCCGCATCGAGCTCCCGGCCGGCCGGGAACGTCTCCGGATCGCTCCGCATGAATTTTATGTCCAGGTTCTTCAACCGCATCGTGGTGTTAATGCTGGTGCCGTGTTTGCTCATGGACCCGGCGTTGGCGGCCGCTCTATTCCGGCAACAGCCGATTGTGGGAAGGAGCGTTGTCGAGATCAACCCGGAATTCAAAGAGCAAGCCTTGAGCCTCGAGCCGAGCTCCATCCCAAGAAAGCTCTTTGGCGTACCCGATGCGGCCTGCCGCGTATGGCGTTTTATCTGTAACAGCCTCCCGACTCCTGATTTCGCCACACTCGGAATGAACGGCGGCTCCGGCGGTTGGCGGAAATACTCGACCGGTGATAAGCCTATGGTGTACTGGAATGACCTGGCTGAGAAAAACCGCTGGGAGTTCCTGGCTACAGCGCCCGATTGGGCCATAAGGCGGTTTTACGACGACTTTTCCGACGACTCCAAGCCGCTCCTCGTTGCGATCTTCACAGCGCGCCAGAAGAAGGCCCTGTTCCGTGACGCAGCTTCCTTTGCGAAAGCATGGCTGGGACGAAGTTCTGTGACGGAAAATGAGCAGAACACAATTGATCGCATTCTCGCTTATCGTCCGATGAGCGCCCGCCAAGCGGACTCGGTGGTGGAAGCCATGCAGGATCCGCAGATTCGAAAGCGATTTGCAATCGCCGTTCACGTATTTAATGAAAGAAGGACCATCGACCGGACCAGATATGAAGCCATTTGCCTGGAACTGAAAGACCCTGCGCCCAAACAGGGGTTTGACGAGATGCTGGCTCGAGGATTGATCTACCGAGGGCGCCGGGCTTCCGATGGGGTGTTGGAATACAAATTTACCGTGGCCGGCAATACGTATGCGCGGGCCCTTTTGGAGAGCTGGAAAGCCGCCGCCGCAAACCCCATGCGTCGACAAGTCGAGGCCGTTCCCCAGGAGGATGAGCGATCGACGGTCGCCGTCGCCCAGAAACTGCTGGGAATGCCGACGCACACCTTCTTCGCGGCCGCGCGCGAGGCCTCCGGACCCAGAATAATCTATACCAATGCGTACTTTGTTGGAAAAAGCCGCCACGTCGTGATTATGCTGCGGCAGTTCTCCAGTCCGCGGTCGCTCGCGGGCTATTTAATCTTCGCGGAGAAAAAGAACGGCGAGAGGGTGATCATCCGCGCCGAAGACTCCAAAGCTAAAGTTCGGTGGCCGCCGCCCGTTATGAAGGTCGTGAACACATACAAGACCAGTGAGACGGAAGAAGGTCTTTTTAACTCGGCTTTCGGCAATGATCTGACGGCCTATGCGCGGGCATGGGAATTCGACGAACAAACGGAAGAAGCCAGGGCGCAAAGCCGGGCGCTCAACGAGCTTCAGCTGTTCGTGAGCCTGCTGCATCCCAAGGATCAACCGCCCATTGATCGCGGAATGCTGCGTGACGCGCTGGTCCAACTGGGGATCCGAACGCGGAAAGAGGCGGACGCACTGTTCGCGAAGTCCCGCAACCGTGACCCGCTCCGCCAAGGGGCGCCGAAAAGCGTTAATCCGAAGAAATTGCTCTCAGCGGCCTTCGTGGGCATTGGAACGGGGATCCTGACCTATCTGTTGGCACGATGGTTCGGCAGTGGTACGCCAACGCCGCCGCCCGCTCTTCCCGGCATGGCGATGATCCTGTTCAATTCGCCGGTCCTTCTTCCGCTCGCCCTGGGTACGGCCGCCGCTGGTGCTGCCACGCTGTTGATCCTGGGCCTGAAGATACCGGAGGTAACCCTGCCCAGCGGACCCGGCGCATTAATTTTTCGGCTGAAAAACAACGAGGTCCCTCCCGAGCAGGAATCAGCCCTGGCCCGGCAAATTTATGAACATCGGTCCCGGTTAAAACCGGTAGACCTGGAATCCCTGACGCGGATGCTTGCCACTCATCGATTCCAAAGGGAAACGGCCAAAGAGTGGCTGATTCTCGCTTTTCAGCGGGGCTGGGGTTCCCTGACAGGGCGTGAGCTGACTGATTTGCGAGCGCCGCTGGATCGCGCTGCCACTGAAGGCAAGCTCACCGAGGCGCAGCGCTTAGCTCTCCTTCGTCCGCTCCTGGCCTCCATCAATGTGCCGCCAGGCCGGGAGGTGGAATATACGGCTCTCGGGGCCCGTTGGGGCTCTTCCTTGTCCCAAGGGGACAGACTTCTCTCCGTCCGCATGGCCGTCAAGTCGCTGCAGACGGAATGGCAGGCCGGCTTCGTCACGATGGAGGCCGTCGCGGAACGCCTGGGGATCGACCAGAAGGCGTTAGCGAAGTTCATGGTAACCGAGATGAAACTATCCCCCCTGGCCTTCTCGATTCTCCCCGCGGGCTATTCGGATGAAGCGCTGCGGGTTGTGACGCATGCCATGCGTCAATCACCTCATGAAGTTCTTTATCGGGCGGATCTTGAGGTCATCCTGGGAAGTCCCCGGGGAGAGCTTCGCGCATGGGCGGAGGGGATGGCGCCTCCCAACATCACGCCGGATCGATATCTGGCTGATCTCTACGGGGTATTCTCGAAAACGGCGAGTGTAACCACTCAGGCGCCCAGACGGCGGTGGGCGGCGGCCTACCTGACGGAGAACGGCATGCCCTCCTCAGCGCGGGACATGAAAAAGGCGATGAGGCTTCTGAAAACTCCGAAAACGGCTCCGGCTTTCGAGCTTCAATGGAACGCAAAGACCGGCGGCTACGCTGCGGTCAAACCCGCCAAAGAGCCCTCCATCTTGGAGCCCAGCGCCATCGTCCGCTGGCGCGTCGCCCGGTGGCTTCGATCGCTTTCGGCTCAGAGCGGCATTCCTCTCCATCAACTGGGAGAGGGCGAATATGAGAAGGCGCTTATAAACGTCGAAGAAAAACAGCGCACTCTGAATTCATTTTATGAAAGCATGAAGACGATCAATACGAGCGGCTGGACCACGCCCTACCTTATTCTTCAGCGGTTTGGGATTTTACCCATCGTGAAACCCCTCAAAGAGATCCAGACGATTGAGGATTTTGTTCCGGTCCTGTGCAGCGGGGCCGTGAAAAAGATCCCTTGGGAAAAGTTAAGCGATTCCCTCAAGAAGGAATTGGTGGAAACGCTGGCTCGGCAGCTCGACAAAGACCCGGTTTGGCTCATCGAAGAAGATTACGCCACACCCCTGAAATTGAAGGGATTGCCTCCCAACGTGAGCTTCGATCTCAACGAATTGTTTTGTTTCTACAGGAGACAGCGAAAAGAGCTGGACGCCGCTCACGAGAAACAGCATACCTCGGTCTTTATCGCGCAAAGTCTCGGATTTATTCCAAACGACAGGATTATTAACCATCCGGCGGAGACTTTAAAAACGCGCGAAGAATTGACGACCGTCTTGGCCAAAGGATGGCTGTGGGATGTCCCGTGGGAGCACCTGAATGAAGACATTCACCGGACGCTTGTCGTGGAATTGGCCCAGGCGGTCGGAGTGGTGATCGATGATTTGATCAAAGAGCGCTACGAAGATACCCCCATGCCGCATCTCACGTTACGCGTGCGTACGACCGGGGAAATCAAGATCTCGAAAATGCTCGGCCTTTATGAGTATTACCATCGCCTCAATGCCACCGATATAAAGACGCCCCAGTTCATTATTTGGAAGCTTTGGCCGCCGGGCTCCGGCCTCGTGCCCGCCGGACCGCCCGGTCCCGGTTTTGCCGCCATGGGCCGCTCTGACGGAGATGTTTCTCAAGCGCTCCTGCCCGTCAGCCCGGACGGCACGTCTAGAAACCGGGGAGAGCGTGGCCAAATTCGAATAAGAACCCTTCTATTACCCACTTCCATCGTTCTCTTTGTGGGTGGGATAGCCCTTCGGGTCTTCGGAAATAGCGGAATCTTTCTTAGGGAATCCGCTGACGTGGTGGCGGCGACGGGGATGATCTTGTTCGTGGTTTTAGGTGCGCCCATGATGTTGCGAGAGGGCCGGGATATTTGGCGCGCCTTCACAGAACTTTGGAAGAAGCGCCCCGACTTGGCAAGACCATTCGTTTGGCAACTGATCCGTCTCGTATCGGTGGCGATCATAGGGGTGTGGCTTATGGCCTATGTCACCGCCGCCTCCTTGATTGTTCGCTTATGGACGGAACCCTTCAGCCCAGAACTAGCCCTGGGCTTTATGATCGGGATTGTCGTAATGACGGTCGCTTATGGAATTCACATCCTTGGTCATTATCTGTTTGGGAAGTTGGCCGGGGCCGATATCTTTCTGCATGCGAGACCTCCATACATGACGATCCGCCGGGCAAGCCTCGGTGAAAGGCTCCTGATTGTTCTGGGAGGGCCGGCGATGAATGTGGGAATCGGTTCACTGGCATTGTTCGCGGTCAAATTCGTGTTCGCCTCGACCCATGGACCGCTGTCTTTGGCCGCGACGATCAACGAATTGACCATTTGGAATTTGACGATGGGATTGGGAGCCCTGTTGCCATTGTCAAAACATGCCGGCGGCTGGCTGGCGGCGCGATTGTTCAAACAGTGGTTATCGCAACGGCATGCGAATCAACGGCGTAACGGCCAACCATCTGCCGCTCACGGAGGCGTGCCACCCCGCGCCGCGCGGGGAAGCGCCTGACCATGAAACCGAACCCCTTTATCCGGATGGTCGCACTTCTCTTGGTGCCGTGTTTGGTGATGGATCCGAGCGCCACACAACAGACGATCGCCCGCCCTGCCGTGTGGCGGGCAGTCCTGGCCGCTGAGGAAACTCTCTTGATCAATGCATATCGGACTGGGGGGCGCGGGGAGATGTCTTTATTTTCCGAAGAGTTTTTGGAGGAGTTCTTCCCTGGAAATATTGAAGTGCCCGGCCACTTCAGAGAGGACGGCCGCCAACGTTCCGACACGCATCGAGGAGTGATTTGGGATGGTGATGTGGTGCTGACCACCCTGGGTCGTCGTCAGGCGGATATGACTCCCCGCCTGCCGCGTCACTTGATAACCGAACTCGGCGAGGGCCTTGATCAGGCCCGGTCCGGAGAGATCGCGGGGCAGCCTCATGCCGCGATGGTTTCTTCTCTGACGAAATGCAACCGGATGATTTTTGGGGCTTGGGTGGATTCAAAATGGCATTGAACGGCGTCGCGCAACTGCTGGTGCAAATGAACCATATCGTCCGCTTCCGTGACGATGGAAGTCCCGACGGCCTTGGCCACATAGCCGCCCTCCGGCGCTTCTTCAACGATAAAAATGATCTCGTTCATGGTCCCCTCTCTCATATCCCATTTCCGATGCATTTAATTATAACTCATGAAGAAATCTTTTAATCGGCTTATTGCCCTCCTTCTGATCCCCTGCCTGGTTATCAACCCGGGCAGGGCGTCGATCGGTCCCGTAGGGGCGGGGCACCGTCCCCGCCCGCAATCGGAATTTCATCCCATTCAATCGATCCAAATCGCGGGCAGGCCTGCCTGCCGGCAGGCAGGCACGGGTGGCCTGCCCCTACAATTGTTCACCTCGCAGGCCCTGGCGCCCGTTTCGGCTGTGGTGCAACAGGCGGCACAATCGTCGGCACATTTGAGCGCAGCCTCCGTAGAGTTGATGAAAATGACAACTGCGAACGCTGGACTCACTCCCCCGTCCGCCGCCCCGGCCGCACCGACTCCTCCCATCGCTCCGGAGCTTTCAGCGGACGCGCTGGATCGGCTGAATCATTTCATTGAAGAGCCGCTGCGGAATAAGCCCGAACTCGGTCCCGTCACAACCTCTCTGCAATGGAGCGAATCCTCGAACGGGAATCGGATGTTGACCGTGTGGCTCTTCAGCGGTGGCAGATGGATTGCCGGGCGCAAGGTCGAGTTGATACCGGAGAGCGCCACCCTGCGCGGCTTGGAGTTCGCTTTACGGCCGGGGCTCGTTTACTCCGGCCTCGGGACCGCGATTATGCGCTTCCTCTTCGCGGAATTCCCCTGGGCGACGCGGCTGATCATAGACCAACCGGAACCCGCGGCGGTGAGCTTCCTGGATCGATTAGCTGGAAAAGGCCTGGTTCGAAACGTCGCATGGTCCATCTTCCCTGACCAGGCGACGGCAGAAATCGTGCGGGAAGAGGGCTGGCCGACGACGGCTTCGCGTCCGGAATTGGGAAACGCCTTCGCCGCTCCGGCCGCTGGTACGCCTGGATCGGAAGACATGGAGACAGGGGGAAGTAGGGAGACGAGGGAGGTTGGCGTTTCACCGAGACCCCTTGTCGCACAGTCGCTCAGTCCGGCGCCAGAGTTCGCCGGCCCCGCGCCCGGCGTTTCACTCGGTCTTCTCGGCGGCAACATCGGTTGGAACCAACTCCTGAGCGTGTGGCGCCTCATCCCGATCGGCGCGGTGGTCGGCACTGTTCTCGGCGCTTGGGCCAACGGCCATCTCACGGGTGCAGGCGCGCTGGCGCCCATCCTGTCGGGGCTGAGCCCGATTTCTCTTCACCAGATCGTCGTCGCCGCGATCGGCAGCGTCCTGATCCTCGGCATGGCGGCCGGCCAATATGAGCCTACCGCCGCAGGGACTGCTCTTGTTGACCGCCCGACCGTCCAGCCATCGTTGCCCGGAGCCGGCAACGGGAACGGCCATCACGATTCAATGGAGCAACAACAAAGAAATAGAGATGAACTGATGAATATTCTCAAAGAATTCGACTCGCACCACCCCATTTATAACCGACTGTTTCGGAAGGCATACAGGTGGAACGTGCCCGAAAGAGATATTGAAGATGTCATAACGGAAACCGCGTTTCTCATACTTCAGAATATTGAAACATTTAACGGCAAATCCGCGCCTTATACTTTCATTTGTCGAGTATTTATAAATCAAGTTAAAAATTATTTCCGTTCGATGGGTCGACATCCAGGACACGGCCATTTCATTTTAGATATGGGGCGTTCCGAACTTCTCAAGTTCATGCGCACACATCTGGATATCATCTTGATGATATTGCAGCAAGAAATAGCCAAATTGCCTGAAGAGTTCCGAAAACCCCTTCGCTTATCGCTAAGCGGTTTCAGCTATGAAGAAATTGCAGAGATTTTGGAGGTTCCTATCGGCACTGTCCGATCTCGAATTTCTCGTGCAAAAAACAATTTAAGAGCTGCTATGGGAGTTCCAACGTCAACCAGAAGCTCGAGCTAAAATCAAACTCAAGTTCTCCGCTTAGATTTTGTGATCAACTAGCAGGTCTCGCCTGTATGACCCCGCTCATAGGTGCCGAATTGCCGGAAATGAGATAAAATGGGCCTCGGCACACAGACGTGCCGGCTGTTGACTGCAGACACATTGAGGTGCAGGACAACGACGTCCCCTCCTCGCAGTAAAATTCACACCTATAAGGGGATATAACCATGCTTAACATGATTAATTCGGGCGATACCGCCTGGATGCTTGTCAGTGCGGCGCTGGTCTTTTTGATGACGCCGGGACTGGCCTTCTTTTATGGAGGGCTGGTCCGCAAGAAGAATATTCTGTCCATCCTGATGCAGTGCATGACGGCCGTCTGTATCGTCAGCCTGCAATGGGTGCTCTTCGGATACAGCCTGTCGTTTGGTCCGGACCACAACGGATGGATCGGGACCCTCGCCTGGGCCGGGCTGCGCGGCGTGGGCGCCGAACCGAACCTGGCGTACTGCGGGACGATTCCGCACACCGCCTTCATGATCTATCAGGCGATGTTCGCCATCATCACGCCGGCGCTGATTCTGGGCGCCTTTGCGGAGCGCATGAAATTCAGCGCGTTTTGCCTGTTCACGCTGCTGTGGGCGACCTTCGTGTACGATCCGGTGGCGCACTGGGTGTGGGGTGTGGGCGGCTTTTTAAGGAATGCGGGGGCATTGGACTTTGCGGGAGGTACCGTGGTCCATATTAACGCGGGAGTCGCAGCTCTGGCGACGGCGCTGGTCCTGGGAAAACGCCAGGGTTACCCAACGCACATCTCACCCCCGCACAATCTGCCTTTCGCGGTTCTGGGCGCCGGCATTCTCTGGTTCGGGTGGTTCGGCTTTAACGCCGGGAGCGCCTTAGGCGCCAGCGGCCTTGCCTCCAGCGCTTTTGTGGCGACCCATACGGCCGCCGCCACCGCGGGTTTGACCTGGGCCATCCTGGACTGGATCTTCAACAAGCACCCGACGATGCTCGGCATGATCACCGGCGCCGTCGCGGGCCTCGTCGCGATCACGCCGGCGGCCGGTTTCGTGAACCTCTGGGGAGCGATCGGTATCGGCATCGGCGTTTCCGTGATCTGCTACTTCTCGGTGGCGGTCGTCAAGGCGAAGTTTGGATACGACGATTCGCTGGACGCCTTCGGCGTCCATGGGATCGGCGGGATGTGGGGAGCGATCGCGACGGGGCTCTGGGCGACAAAGTCCATCAATCCCACGGGGGCCAACGGGCTTTTCTACGGGAACTCGGCGCAGCTGCCCATCCAGATCAAAGCGACTCTGGCGACGGCCCTATACTCCTTCGCCGCGTCCTGGATCCTGCTGAAAGTGGTCGACGCTCTGGTCGGCCTCAGGGTCTCGGAGCAGTCCGAGCGCATCGGTCTGGATCTCACGCAACACAGAGAGTCGGGATATACGTTGTTGGATTAACCTGTAGGGGCAGGCCACCGTGCCTGCCCGCGATTTCGGGCGGGGACAGTGCCCCGCCCCTACGTGTACGGAAAGGAGAATTTAATGAAATACATCATCGCCATCATCCAGCCGGATCGTTTGGACGAAGTGCTTCGCCTCTTGGAGGAGAAGGAAATCCACCTCGTGACCGTCTCTCAGGTCATGGGCCGCGGACGCCAGAAAGGCATCAGCGAAGTCTATCGGAGCCATAAGGAAGCTGGAAGCCTGCTGAAGAAGGTGAAGCTTGAAATTGCCGTCAACCAGGACTTTGTTCAGCCGACGATTGACGCGATCATCCAAGGCGCGCGCACGGGGCATATCGGCGACGGGAAGATCTTTGTCCTGGATCTCAAGGAAGTCACTCGCATCCGTACGGGCGAAACCGGCGGGGTTGCGATCGGCTAGCGTTCCCGCGGTAGTTATTTCTTGGCGAGATGGGCCTGGAAGCGCTCGGCGAGCTGCCGGCCCTCGTTGGATAAGCCATTTTGCCGGAGGGTTTGATCGATGGCGGTCAGGCGCTCCTTGGCCGCCGGGTGTGTCTTGTTGAAACGGCTCAGGAGCACTTCCGCCTGCTGCTTAGCCGCGAGGCGTTCGATGGAGCGGCGTAATCCTTTCGGATCGTACCCGACGCTGGCGGCCAGAATCGTTCCCCCTTTGTCCGCTTCCAGTTCATCGGATCGTGACAACCCGTTGCTTAGCAGGTTGATCGAGAAATCGCTTAACTGAGAATACTTGCTGACGTCCTTGCCGGCGGCTGACGCCAGATCTTCCCCCGCCCCCAGCAGGTTGGCCTTCCGGATGGCCTTGACGATGTGCCGGCGAACCACATGCGTGACCTCATGCGCCAGCACGCCCGCCAGCTCGGATTCATCCTTGAGCGTATCCAGAAGCCCCTGCGTGATGAAGATATATCCCCCCGGAGCCGCCAGGGCGTTGATTTCAGAAGTGTGCAGAATACCGAAGTGATAAGGAATCTTTTTTCGGTCGCAGTGACTGACAACCGCCTGGCCGACTAGATTCACATACTTGACCTTGACGGGGTCTTCCACCAAGCCGTACCGCGCCGCCAGATTCGCCGCCACTTCCCGGCCCACTTTGATTTCGTCTGCGTCGGACAGGCCGCCGACCGCTTTGACGAGTTTCGCGCCGCCGGAAACGACCTTTCCGACATCGAGATCATTCAGGTCAAAGGCCCTTCCAGGGAAACTCAAAACGCAAAATGCAAAACTCAAAGCGCAAAACTTCGAACGTTTTGAGCTTTGCGCTGCTCGCTTTGCGTTGTGCGCTGCCGTCATCGGAGTTTCCCTTCCTCGATAAATTTCGCTAATTCGTCATCGTGGACGACCACGTGTTCGAGCCGTTCCAGCGCGGCGAAGTCGCGAGCTTGCGTGTCGACCGCTCCACTTGTTTCCTCAAGCCCGCGTACGCCGGCGACAGACGTGGAATTGTCCGAAGAACCCGCCGCATTGTTAATCAAGTCCTGAAGCGTCATTTTCTTTTGCGTATCGGCAGGAGGAGCATCGTCCGCCAGGGAAAGCGACGAGAGGAAGACAAGAGCCAGGACCGCGTATTTAATTTTTCGCATGGATGGGACTGACCGCGATTTCAAAAGGTTCGCTGAACGCCGTTTCTTCCCAGATGTTCACGGCCGCCAGGCGCAGTAGCACTTTCCCCTGCGGGAGCCGTGCCTGGTCCAGAGAAAAGGCATAAGGAGCCTTCCATAAGGGTCTGCCGATGGGCGTCCAGTGCCCTTTGATGACATCTCCGTGCCGGATTGGCGACGCATATTCCAGCCACACTTTCTCGACGGAATCCCCTTCCACCGATCCGGTAATCACCGGTTTCAGGTGATCCGGAGTTCCATTCTGCCAGTCCAGAAGCCGGACATGCATTGGGTGCGGGTTCCCCGCCGGGATCAATTTCAAACCCATGGCTGGCTGAAAATAGGAAATTCCCGTGGCGGTGGCCGCCTTGGGGTCTGTCGGCGGCTCACCTTTGATGTCCTTCATGATCCAGGTGTTCAGATCTTTTCCCCCCCAGCCTGCCGCAAGCACGGGAGCGGAGGAAACGGAAATGAGCTCGGGCGAGGGCGACCAGAGGGCCAGATAATTATCGCCGGAGACGTTCACCGACTCCACGGGGATTTCCGTCCAGAACCACTCCGATTCCCCGACATTCTCCACGGCATATTCGGGGCTTCCCTCCAGCGGAATATCCTCCGTGGCCGTGAGCTTCCAGCGCTGATCGGTTTTCCAGGACGGTGTCGAGGAAAGGGCGATCCAGATTTCCCCCGGAACGGGGCCGAATTCCGGAGGACGGCCCACCGGCGGCAACGTTTTCATCCGTCCCAGTTTGGCGCCGATATAGGCGTGCGCATAGCGGCCCGGCGGAACGGGAGGCAGCTTTTTAACCCAGCCGTTATTCCAGCCCACATACCAGTTTCCATCCCAGCCGGCATTGGCGAAAAGCGAGTAATCGTTCGGGTTGGGAATTTGCGCGACAAAGACGGGAGCGTCGGGGGCGGCGGCGAACAGCATGGCATGTCTGCCTGCCGGCAGGCAGACTGCTGCAAGGCATAGGGTGATGATCGATAATCTGCGCAAAGGCGTCACCATGCGTAACACATCGGAGACAGGCCGCGGCGGACCTCAATATGGTACGACGGATTTATTTTATAAATCCGGCGCGGAATTTCGTAAAAGTCATCAAACAAGTGATACGCCGATATCGCCAATCGCGGTTTCCATCGTTTCAACGTGGTTGCCGCTCCCGCCAAAGCGTCCATTTCCGCCCCCTCAATGTCCATTTTAATAAAGTCGACACGCGGCCATTGAAACGTCTTGGCCATCTCATCGATGGTCGTGGTCTGGACTGAAAGCGCGGATCCTTTCGTCTCCAGCCGGGAACGATTCACGTCCAGATGATGCATCGTAAATACGTCCGGAGTCAGCAGGAGGTCCATTTTTCTCGAATCGCGAAAGACGGGCTGCTCCAAGATCCGGCAGACGACCCGGCCGGCCGCCTGCGACAAATTCTTTTCCAGGACCGTCCGAATTACGGGGACCGGCTCGATGGCGATCAGTTGTCCTTGATCCTTCAGGCCGGAGAGCGCCAGAAGCGAGAACAAGCCGATGTTCGCGCCGCAGTCAAGCACCACGTCATGGGGCCGGACACGGACTTCTCCGTATTCATAGATCTTTTCCACGACGATTTCCCGCAGGTCGTTGACCGCGATTTCGCGGGCATTGTCGACGGGTGGAAGAGAGAGCAAGAACCCGCCCGGCAAAGGAAAGACGTCGGCGCCGTCTTGGCGGGTGAATTGCCGAAGCAATCGTTCATTTTCTGTTCTGGCCGATGCATTGTCGTGGACGGAAAGTCTTTTTCCCAGATGTTTCATGAACTGGGTTGACCAGACTGACCTGTCTATCGTCATGCGCTTTTTCTCAACGGATACGCATTTCAAATAATTCCAGATCATGCCGATCAGGCATAGAAGGTTCTCAGGATAGAAAAGCCCTTTTCTTAAGACTCTCCTAAGAATGTCCCGTTTCTGAGCGATGTCGCCATCACTCCAGGAACGCAGGGCCTCCGCGAGCGTCATTTGCCGGGGCAGGACTTGAGGCGATTGAGCAGCGCGTCAAAATCATCTAAGGAATAATACTCGAACTTGACCCACCCTTTGTGCGACGCGCCGGTGTGGATTTCGACTTTCCGGGTGAACAGTCGCTGGAGTTCCTCTTCGAGCGCGCGAACTTCCGCCGGACGGTTGTCATATCCTGCCGTGCGGAGGTGCTCGCGGCTTTTTCCTGTCTTGTGATCGCGCGCCGCTTGTTCCACGTGCCGAACGGTCAGATCGCTCGAGAGAATCTGCTTAAAGAGAGCGTGCTGGGCCGACGGATCTTCGATCGCGAGGAGCGCTTTGGCATGGCCGGCGGAAATGGTCCCGTCCCGGAGGGCTTGCTGGATGTCGTCCGGCAGCCCGAGCAGTCGGAGCGTATTGGCGATCACCGTGCGGTCTTTTCCGACAACCTTGGCGATCGCTTCCTGGGTCAGCTGAAATTCGTCCTGAAGGCGCTTGAACCCCAGCGCGAGATCGATCGGATTTAAATCTTCCCGCTGGAGATTCTCGATTAGAGACATCTCAAAGCGTTCGCTTTCGGATGCGGATTTGATTACCACGGCCACTTCTTTGAGCCCGGCCTTTTGAGCGGCCCGCCATCGCCGCTCGCCGGCGATAATTTCAAAGGTCCCCCCCTCCGTCGGAGAAACCAGAACGGGTTGGAGGATTCCCTTTTCCTTGATCGAGGCGACGAGGTCCTCCAGAGCGGCTTCTGAGAAAGTCCGCCGAGGTTGTTTCGGATTGGGGCGGATCTTGTCGATCGGCAGAACTGTCGGCGACTTGACGGCGGGTGCGGCGGCCTCCACGCTCGCGACGGTATCTTCGGATATCAATGCGTTTAAGCCTTTACCGAGGGCGGATCTCATAGTGTGGCCTCCTGAGGAATGGGTGCGCTGTCCGACACGACGGGATTGGCGGACTGGCTCGCTCTTTCAGAGCGAGCGAGAAATTCTTTTGCGAGCTGTTCATAGGCTTGCGCGCCGCGCGAATGCTTGTCATAGGCGAGGATCGATTTGCCGAAGCTGGGGGCTTCCGCCAGCCGGACATTGCGCGGAATGACTGTTTCGTAGACCTTGTCTTTCAAAATGTTTTTCACTTCCTGCATGACCTGCATCGTCAGGTTGGCGCGAAGGTCGACCATGGAGAACAAGAGTCCTTCAATTTGTAACTGTGGATTCGTCTTTTGCCTTACCAGTTGTATTGTTTTGTATAGTTGAGCCAGCCCTTCAAGAGCATAATACTCGCATTGCATCGGGATGAGGATGCTTTGTGAAGCAGTAAAAGCGTTCAGCGTCAAAAGACCAAGCGATGGAGGAGTATCAATAATGATGAAATCATATTCATTTTTAGATACGATTTCACTAATTGAATCGGCCAGGCGGAGATCACGGCGATCGGAATTGACCAGTTCCACTTCGGCCCCAACAAGGGCCATGTTCGCTGGAGCCAGCCAGACGCCTTTTGTCGGCGTTTCTACAATTATGGATTTAATTGGTTCGTTCCCAATGATGGCGTCGTAAATGCTCTTTTGGACTCCTTCCTTATCTATACCAACGCCAGAAGTCGCGTTCGCCTGAGGATCCAGATCGATTAGGAGGACTTTCTTGCCGAAAAAACCGAGAAAGGCAGCTAAATTGACGGCTGTAGTGGTTTTTGCGACCCCCCCCTTCTGGTTGGCGACTACAAGGACTTTCATTATTGTTTCACGTGGAACATCAGCGGTACCTTGCGGATTTCTTCCCAAAGGCTGGGCTCAGGACTAAGCCAGATACAAAGCCGGCGGCATGCGCCAGAAAGGCAATTCCTCCCATCGTATGGCTGGAGGCCATCGAAGTAATCGAGAAGGTGCTGTTTAATGTTTGCAAGATGAACCAATACCCGAGAAAAATGAAAGCCGGTATGCTGCGGATTGTAATAAAAAAGAATATCGGGATCAATGTTTCAACTTCGGAATAGGGATAGTAAAAGAAGTATGCGCCAAGAACGCCGGCGATAGCGCCCGATGCGCCGAGGAGCGGAAGCGTGCTGGCCGGAGTAAAGTAAGCTTGCGTCCCATTCGCCAAAATTCCAGAGAGAATATAGAAAATCAGATAGCGAGCATGTCCCATTCGGTCTTCGACGCTGTTGCCGAAAATATACAGGAACAGCATGTTCGAAATGATATGCAGCCATCCCCCGTGCAGGAATGTGGCCGCAACGAGCGTGAAGGCATGCTTAGTTGGATTCGCCCAGAGAATTTTCGGCACAACGGCCCAGTGAGCGATGAAAGCCTCCAAGCGTGGTTGGCTTGGCATCCGGAGTTCTACATAGAAGCAATAAAAATTCAACGCGATGAGCAACCAGTTGATGAGGGGGAAACTTTTATTGGGAATATTATTGCGCAGTGGAATCACAGGGGCTTCTTGTCCGGAACTCCAGTTGGCCTTGGATAAATAGCCGGGGTGACGCTTACTTTCAAGAATATCAATGCGCAGAATTTCACATCACCTAAGTCATAAGCAAGATTGCTAAGGAGTTTAAGACCCAGAATTTCCATGGCAAGCGATGACTCTTTCAATTCTGAATCCCAGGATGTTCCATGTGGAACAATCAGAAGGCCTCCTACCTTTACAAAGCAGCCCGAAAGCTCCAGCGCTGTACGCAGCTTACTAAGGGCGCGCGAAAATACGATATCGTAGCTTTGGCGTAAAGCAGCCTGCCCAAGAACTTCGGCTCTGCCAACAATAATGCGGCAATTTTTTACTGCATACTTTTTACAAAACATATCTAGAAATCCACACTTTTTGTTATCTGAGTCTAGCAGTTCAATACTCCAAGTTTGATTTAATATGGCGATAGGGATGCCGGGGATGCCATTGCCGCTCCCAACGTCCAAGACTCTCGTTTGAGGTTTTCGGTGTTCGAGGGGGATGAATTCCAACAGTTTAACGGCATCTTGAACATGCCGATCCCAGAACTGCCGAAGGTCGCGATCCGCCGTAAGATGGAGGGGGGAATTCACAACCTCTTCTGCATATCGTCTCAACAAAGTTTCCTGTTCGGGAGTCATAGGGGAATTATAGGAGTTACAATTATGAAAATGGAATCGAAAGGAGAACCGGTATGAAATTAGTTGCAAAAATTATTTGCATGACCGTTGTTCTAATGGGAATTCTTTCGCCCGCCAGGGCGATGGAGCCGAAGCTGCGATGGCTCGGGCATGCGGCGTTTGTTTTCTCGTCGAGAACAGGCAATATTTTTCTCATCGATCCGTGGCTGACCAATCCCAAAGCGCCGAAAAACGTTTCGTTCACGCATGTGGAGGGGATCCTCGTGACGCACGGCCATTCCGATCACGTGGGCCAGGCCTTCGAACTCGCCAAAAAATTCAATGCGCCGCTCGTCGCCAGCAATGAACTGGCCGATATCGCCAAAAGGCATGGCGTCGTCAATGTCCTGCCTATTGATCCCGGAGGTAGCCAGGTCATCGGGGATGTCACGATCACGGCCGTCACCGCCGTACACTCTTCCGGTTATACGGAGGGGGACAATACGATTTACGCCGGCGCGCCTCTCGGATTCATTATCGCCGAGGAGGGAGCGCCGACTTTCTATCATGCCGGCGATACGGGCGTGACCTATGATATGGCGCTCATCAGCGAGTTGTATCATCCGTCCATCGCCCTGTTGCCGATCGGCGGCGTTTACACGATGAAGCCTGCGGAAGCCGCCGTGGCGGCGCGCACCCTCATGGTGAACACGATTGTTCCGATGCACTTCGGCACGTTCCCGGCCCTGACGGGGACGCCGGCGGAACTCGAGACTGCGCTCAAAAGGCTGGGCCTCCACACCCGCGTCGTCGAACTTAAACCCGGCCAGGAAATTACATTACGCGAATTGGCTTCCGCGAAATGAACTGTTCCTGTTACTGGAGGGGAATGTTGGCCAGCGGCCAGCGGTTGGGCATGACGTCCCGAGGCCCTTCGGGGAATGGCGTTTTGAGAAAAATGTCGGCCAGCTCGCGCGCTTTGCGGGTTTTAATCACGGTGTAATAAGCGGCGGCGTCTGCCGGCCTGCCCTGGGCATCCAGCGTATTGCCGCGTCGGAGAGCGACCCAGTCTTCCATGCTGGAAGGAAGCAAGTTGGACTCGATGCGGTCCAGAAGAATCACCGCGTCCGGCCACCGGCCGGCGAATAAATGATTTTCAACGGTCCGATAGCGCGCGAGCTGATGGGTTCGCGCTTTGATTAATGGATCCAGCGCCTCAATCCAGGCCCCTTCCGCATCCGCCATCTCTGCCGCCTTGTCCCATTGTCCCTGGCGCTGCAGGGCATAAACGAGACTCAAGCGATATCTGGGATTATGCGGATACCGCTCCATCAAATCCTTGAACAGTGTCTGCGCCTCCCGCCAGTTCTGCTCTTTCTGCGATGCGTCGATGGCCGCCAGGATGGATTCCGCTTCCCGACGGGCGGCGCCGCCCTTCTCCGACACCTCCTTCAACAGAGCGAGTCCCTTCGTGCGATCGCCCCACATGCCGACCATCAGGTAAGCGAAGGGTTTGGCCGCCGGGGGGATCCGGTCCAAAAAGTAATAATACAGGCCCATTCCCAAATTAGCATCCTCGAGCGTCGGATCGAGGTCAAGAGCTTTTTTTAGCTGAGCGACCGCCTGCCGGGCCTTCGGAATGGCCGCGGCAAAGCGTCCCTGCGCAATAAATGCCCGTGCCTGGAACCCAAGGACCGCTCCTTGATAATAATGGCTGAGCGCGGGTGAGGACTTCATCTGCTTTTTGGCTTTCTCAAACGCCTCTGCGCTGGCCGCCTCAAACTGCTTGAACGTCTCCGCGCGGGGCGGATCTTCCAGGAGGTAGCGTTGGTAATAAGCCACGCTCGTGTAGAAAGGCGCGACGGGAGAGGCGGGGTCACGGGTCTCAAGCTCCTGCATCTGCGCGAGAGCACGGTCGAACTGGAGGTCATAAAAAAGATCTACGACCTTGGCCGCGTCCATGGCCGCTTGGGCGGAAGGAATCCCCAAACCAATCCAAAATCCCGGGATCAAAAGCCATTTCCGCATGGTTACCTATTGTATCGCAGCCTGTGCGGCTCTGCTAGAATGAAAGTATCGCCTATGACGAAGATCGTCTTCTTTGAGATGACGCCGGTCGAACGGGATTTCGTCAAGAAATCCGCGCTGAGACGTCTGCGGCCGGTCTTTCTGGAAGAAAAGCCTCAGGAAGCCGATGCGGGCGTTTTAAAGCAGGCGGAGATCGCCTCGGTTTTCATCTACTCGACCCTCCGCGCCGAAACGCTGCGGCGGATGCCGCGGCTGGAAATGATCGCCACGCGCTCGACCGGGTTCGACCATATCGATCTCGCCGTCTGCCGGAAGCGGAAAATTACGATTTCCAATGTGCCTTCCTACGGCGAGAACTCCGTGGCGGAACACACCTTCGCCCTCATCCTGGCGCTCTCCCGGAAAGTGCACCAGGCCTACTTCCGCACGATCCGCGGCGATTTTTCGTTTGAAGGTCTCGAAGGCTTTGACCTGAACGGCAAGACAATCGGGATCATCGGGACCGGCCACATCGGCCTGCACGCGGCCCGCATCGCGCGGGGCTTCGGCATGCGGGTCATTGCCTACGATGTGCGGCCAAGCGCGTTCATGGCGGAGACGCTCGGCTTTGAGTATGTCCCGTTTGAGCGGCTTTTGAGTTCCTCCGACATCATCAGCCTGCATGCGCCCTTTAACCCTCAGACACGCCACATGATCAACAAAGACAACATCTGCAAGATCAAACGGGGCGCGCTCCTCATCAATACGGCCAGAGGGGGATTGGTCGAAACCGAGGCGCTGGCCCTGGCCCTTGACCGGGGGATTCTTTCCGGGGCGGGCCTTGACGTGCTGGAGGGGGAAGAACTCATCAAAGAGGAACGGCAGATCCTCTCCAAGGAATTTTCCATGGAACGCCTGAAGACCCTCCTCCAGAATCACATCCTCCTGAACCGCGAGAACGTTGTCATCACGCCGCACATCGCCTTCAACTCGCATGAGGCCTTCCAGCGGATTATCGGGACGACAGTGGCCAATATCGAAGCCTTCCTCGCCGGCCACCCCGAGAACCAGGTCTAAAATTCTTGGCTGAAACCTGCTTGTTTAAGCGTTAATTCTCTTGGACGGAAGAATCAAAAAATTGCTGGTGCCCCATATCGAACGAGGAATTCATCTTCTGCGAGCGTTTTGGAAGAGCCATCGATAACATTCACATCTTCCAGTTTGCCGTAATTGAAATCTTTGGGCGCCACGACCCGAATAAGGTGGTCGTTTCCAAACCAACCTCGCACATTCAAACAAGGTCCCATGCTCTTGGTGGACCCGTCGGCCATCTTGAGGACGATGAGGTTAAATTCACCCACTCCAGGCGGAACCGTTTTAACTTTCGCGAGATAAGCCAATCGCTTCCCGTCGGGCGACATATGCAAATCTTGGAATGCCTTCCCGTCAGTGACTGGGCCTACGAGGATGCTTTCGTCGGGATTAGGCCCGGAATATAGCCCGAGGTTGAATCGCGCAATATAACTCTTCTCTACACGGCTTATCCCGGTCGCATTATCAGACGTGTACGCTTCAGCCGTGACAATCATGCTATTAGGCTCCAGAACCCAGGGGGACCTGTTTGTCAGAAAGGCTGTGTTTCCCTCGCGGCGGTTTGTGAACAAAACACCGGTCTGATACTCCGAAATTTTGTCATGATCCAGATCGTATCGCATCAGCTGATGCTGCTCTCTATATACAAAACTGTGCGTGCCTCGGATAAACCCCACAATCGTACCCTGTCTAATTATTGACGATTCATCCTCCATCAGGGAATTGATGAGACGAGTAACACCGTGAGAAATGTCTATCGCATAAATTCCCGGAGCCATGATCGGAGAATTATCCTTAATTGTATCGGAAGAACATCCCTCATCACCGCAATCCTCATCCCCCGGGGTTTCGACAAAACCCAATAGAATCTTGCCATCGTCAGACCACGCTGCAGGGTTCAAACCGATTCCTGTAGAAACGCGCACTTCCTCTTTTCCCTCCGTGTCGGAAATCCATAAATCAGATCCATACGTGCTGGTTGACGTTCGTTTCAAATACGCGAAAGAGAGTCCATCGGGTGATGGAGAAAACATAAGCCCAGGCCGGTTTAAAGGAATGCGTTTAAGCGACACCGGATCAATTGATTGAGGCAGGGGCGGGGGATACAAATTTCCAGCCTTCCGTGAAAGGATCTTGGGAATGTGACCGGCAACCTTCAGCGGCTGAAAGTGTAAAACTTTGATTTCCGGGACTTTTCCTTCTGCAATTAGCCGCCTTCTCCGTTGATTTGGCGTCTCTTCTGCGACGCCTTGGTACGATGCCGAAGTGCTCGTTCGGGTTTCATTCGTAGTCGCGCGCGCCAGATCCGCGGCCGCTTCTCTATCGCGTGGATCGGCGGCCGCTTCTCTGTAAAGTTCGATGGCCTTTTTTAGATCTTTACGCACCCCATTCCCTTTTTCGTAACATTCACCCATCATTGTCTTGTTATTCCCGCGCTGAAACCAAAGGAATGCCTGCGAATAATTACGCCGGACGCCGGTGCCGTCGAAGTAAAATCGTCCGACTTTATATTTGGCATAAGCGTTACCCTGGTTGGCGGCTTTCAGGTACCACGAAAAGGCCTCTTTCATATTTTTCGGAAAGACCGTGCCTTCCTCCGCTAACTCGCCCATCTCTGATTGAGCGGTTGGGTCTCCTTTTTGAGTGCTTGCCAGAAAAAGCTTCACGGCCTCCTTCTGATCTTTCTGTACTCCAGTTCCATTCAAAAGGGCAAAGGCTACACGAGTTTGAGCGGCCGCATCGCCCATTTTGGCGGATTCCCGATCATGGTCTAGTATGGCTTTTCTTTTCAGTAGACCGTCAAGGCGCTGCTGCGCAACTGCCAGACCCTGCGCAGCCGCCTTGCGATACCATTCGATGGCCTGGTTGTCATCCTTCGGCACACCAAGCCCACCCCACATGTAGCATTCTGCCAAAGAGGACTCAGCCCCCGCGTAGCCTTGCGCAGCGCTTTTTGTCAGGTAGTATGCCGCTTGAGCGAGGTCCTTTGTCGTTCCCAGGCCATGCTGATAGCAGCTGGTGATTCGAAATTGACTAAAAGCATCTCCCTTATCAGCGGCCTCTTTCAATATGGCGAAGCTTCTCTCACAGCTCGCGAGAGGGGACATGTTCATCAGGCCTTGCACGGGGGCGTTAGTGGTAATGACTGAAATCACTGATGTGGAAGAACCCGAAACATACGGGGAAACAAGGTCCTGTACCTCTCTTGTGGCTTCGGCATCTCCTTGTTGTGCCGCACGTTCGCACCATTCCATTCCCTTCTTGGGATCAGCGGCTACTCCAACGCCGCGACTGAGCATCGTGCAGACCTGAGTTTCCGCCTGCGGTACCCCCTGCGCCGCAGCCTTCATAAACCAGTAATACGCTTTTCGGCTGTCCTGTTCGACCCCATATCCATCTCGGTACATGAGTCCGGTCAGATATTGCGATTGTTTGATCCCTTGGATGGCGGCCGGTTTAGCCAGAGCAAAGGCCTGAGCGAAATTTTTTTGGACTCCCTGCCCATCGTAATACATGAGTGCGAGATTCGTCTGGGCTTTGGCCATGCCGGCATCGGCAAGGGGCTGCCATAACTTGAGCGCCGTTGCATAATCCTTTGAATTGAAGGCTTTGACGCCCGCATCAAGTTGAGCGTTGTCGGATTTCTGGTCAGAGGAGACTTTTATGGGAAATAAAAGGAATACCAAAACCAGGGAAGATGAAAAGCCGATAAAGCGATTCAATGACGAATGATTCATCATCATGCCAACGTGGAGTATATAGTTTGTTCTAGAGAGTCACAAGCATCTGGGTATTTCAACCATCTAGATTTCGATGAATTGGCGGACTTCGGTCTGCCGGCGCTGCATCTCGTCACCCAGCTCAATGAGTCCTTCTTCGGTCAGCAGGTGTTCGGTGAGGGGGAAAAGAGCGTCTTCTTCCTTCCGGAAGTGCGTGGAAAGCAGGACCCGGAGTTCCTTGGAATAAAAGGCGTTGGTTCATTTCACCGCGGCCTCCGACGGGTAGCACGCCTTCGCCGCGCGGAGGGGTTCCTGGCGCCGTCTCAAAATGGGCTGCCCCCCATCCCCCACTGGTGTGGGGGTAATGTCGCCCATTTCTCGCCGGCCTGTCGAACCCCAAAACGCGCGGACTCCGGCGCACCACCCATCGGAGGCCGGAAGAGAACCTCCGGAAGGGCTGGGGTCTGGAGCGCGCGGAAGGCACCGGCCCTTCTGGAGGTCCGTCCTGATCCACTATTCATTTAGCTCTTAATAGTTAAGTACTTGACAATGTGGGGTTTGGCCTGTTAGATTGGATCTATGAGCGCGGCGTCTCCCCTATCGCCTTCGGACCGGCTGGCCCGCCGGGAGGCCTTCTATAAGGAAATGCGCGGCGCCTTCGCCCAACGCATCAAGGGGTTCGATTCCTTGTCCACGGAAGCCTGCTTCAACATCATTCAGACCTATCACCTGGCCGAAACCGCCATGCTGGAACGGATTCGGAAGATTGGCGTTACACTCTCTGGGCTCAATGTCCTGACAATTCTCAGGCACCATCGGGACACGGGCTGCGCGCAAAACGCGCTCAGCCACCTTCTGATCGTCTCGCGCGCCAACATCACGGGGGTGATCGACAGCCTCGTGCGCAAGGGCCTGGTCACGCGGGAAGAAAGCGCCGGGGACCGCCGCGTGGTTCTCGCGCACATAACGAAAAAGGGGGAGAAGCTGGTTGAATCCTACATGCCGACCCATTTCGGAGCCATGCACGAGATGACGTCGTCCCTGACGAGAGATGAAAAAGAAACGCTCATTCGCGTTCTCACCAAGATGCGCCGATGGATCGTTCATGCGGCTCTTCTCGTGCTGATTCTGGCGGGAACCGTCCGCGCCGACAATACCCTTTCGATCCGGCAGGCGATCGATCTGGCCATCCAGAACAATCTCACCAGCAAACTGTCCCGAGCCGAAACGGAGGCGGCGCGCGGCCGGGCGCTGCAGGCGGCCGCCGGGCTTTTGCCGCAGCTGACAGGCACACTTTCGCAAACCCGCATCTTCAAGACCAACCTGGCCGCCGAAGGTTTCGCCGACATTCCCATCCCTGGCTTTTTCCCGGTCATTGGTCCTTATAACGTGTTTGATGCGCGGATCTCGCTCGTCCAAACCCTGTTTGATGCGAACGTCTTTTGGAAAATGCGGGCCGGCCGCGAAGGTCAAACCATCGCGCGCCTCCAGGAGTCGCTCGCCCGGGAACAGGTGGCCACAGCCGCCGCGCTCGCCTATTTGGAGACCCAGCGGGCGCAAAGGGCCGTGACCGCCGCCCAGGCCGATCTCACCCTTTCGGAGAGCCTTCTGAAGCTCGCGCGCGATCAGCATGCGGCCGGAATTTCCACCGGTATCGATGTCGCCCGCGCGGAAACGGAACGCGCCCAGGAAAATCTCCGACTCATCCGCGCCAAGGTGGCGGTCCATGAAGCCAATCTGCGGCTCAAACGCGTGGTGGGCCTCCCTTTAGATAAGCCCGTTTTGCTTCCGGATCTCCCGCGCGTCGAGCTCGCCGATCTGCCCGTGGTGGATAAGGCCCTGGGCCAGGCCGGCCATGACCGCTTTGAACTGCAAATCGCCAAGGAAAGTTATGAGGCGGCCGATGATACCCTGAGCGCCGCCAAAGCTCAAAACCTTCCTTCACTAGTAGCCCTTGCCGATTACGGACATAGCGGGACGACCATCGATCACACGGCCCGGACGGGATCAATCGGCGGGCGGCTTGATCTCCCCATTTTTGCGGGCGGGGCGACGCATGGCCGCATCATCGAAGAATCCTCCCGCCGCAAAGAAGCGGAGGACCGCTATAGCGACGCCCGCGCCCAGGTGGAAGAGGACGTCCGGCTTTCGCTGCAAACGCTCACCGCGGAGATTGAAGAAACCCACACGGCGGACGAAGCGGTCGACCTCTCCCGCAAGGAACTCAAGATGGCCCAGGACCGGTTTTCCGCCGGAGTGGGGGACAATATCCAGGTTTTAAACGCCCAGACCGCGCTGGCCCGCGCGCTAGACGATCAAGTGGATGCGTTCGCGCGGTATGACACCGCCCGCGTGAATCTCGCTGCCTCTGTAGGCCACATGCAGGAATTTAAGTAACGATAAGGAGAGACCTTCGTGGCTGAAGAACATAAACTTTTATTGAAGCGCTTCGGCGTTTTCGCGCTCTTGTGCCTTCTCATTGGAGGAGTGGCGTCCTATATCCACTTCTCACACTTTGAATCGACCGACGACGCCTTTATCGATGCGCACATTATCCCGATCAGCCCGAAAGTGGCCGGGCAAGTCCTGGCGGTGCACGTCGATGATAATCAGGCCGTGAAAACGGGAGACGCGCTGCTCGAAATCGATGAGCGGGATTATCAGGCGAAAGTCGCCGAAGAGCGCGGCAAATTGGAAGCGGCCGAAGCCGAAGCGCGCCGCGCAGTCGCCGACGCCAGGCGCTATGAACGAATCTTTAAGCAGGACGAAATTTCGCAGCAGCAGCTGGACCACGCGCAGGCCGCCGCCGCGGCCGCTCTGGCCACCGCGGCCAAGGAACGCGGCGCGCTCGATCAGGATGAGCTGAACCTGTCCTACACCAAACTTACGGCGCCGGAAAACGGCCGCATCACGAAGAAATCCGTGGAACCCGGCGCGTTTGTCCAGGTGGGGCAAACGCTTCTCTGCGTCGTTCCCGCCAATGTCTGGGTGACGGCGAACTTTAAGGAAACCCAATTGACCCACATGCAGCCCGGCCAGAAGGTGACGATCAAAGTCGACGCGTATCCAGGGCGCAAATTCGAGGGGCATGTCGACAGCATCCAATCCGGCACGGGCGAGCGTTTCAGCGTTCTGCCTCCTGAAAACGCCACGGGGAATTACGTCAAAGTCGTCCAGCGGATTCCGGTGAAAATCCTCATCGATACCCCGCCCGACCCCGCGTTCCGGCTGGCCCCCGGCATGTCCGTTGTTCCGTCCGTCCGCGTTAAATGACCGATTGGAAGCCCCGCTACAATCCCTGGCTGATTGCGCTGACGGTCACCCTGGCGACGTTTATGGAGGTGCTGGACACCTCGATCGCCAACGTCGCTCTTCCGCACATCGCCGGGAACCTTTCCGCGGGGGTGGATGAATCCACCTGGGTGCTGACGTCGTATCTGGTGGCCAACGCCATCATCCTCCCTTTGAGCGCCTGGTTTTCCTCGCTCATGGGGCGAAAAAACTACTACATGCTTTCGGTGGGGATCTTCACGCTGAGCTCCTGCCTCAGCGGCCTGGCCCCCAGCCTCTTCTGGCTGGTGACCTTCCGGATTCTCCAGGGACTCGGCGGAGGGGGGCTTCAGCCGAGCGAGCAGGCCATTCTGGCGGATACTTTCCCGGCGGAAAAGCTGGGCATGGGGATGGCGGTGTACGGGGTGGCCGTCGTGACGGCGCCCATCATCGGCCCGACCTTGGGCGGCTGGATTACGGACAATTTCAGCTGGCGATGGATTTTCTTCATCAACATCCCGGTGGGGCTCCTGTCGATCTATCTCACCTCGCGGATCGTCGAGGACCCTCCGCACCTGGAACGGCGGGCCGTCAAAGGCCTGAACATCGATTTCGTGGGCTTGAGCGCCGTCGCCCTGGGCATCGGCGCGCTCCAGATTTTTCTGGACAAGGGCCAGCGCGAGGACTGGTTCGAGTCCCACTTCATCATCGTGATGGCGGTCTTCGCGGCGGCGGCGCTCCTTTTTGCGGTGGTCTGGGAACTCCGCCAGAAGGATCCGATCGTGGATATCCGGCTGATGCGCGAGCCGAGTTTCGCCGCCTCCATCATCCTGATGTTCATGCTGGGTTTCATCCTTTACGGCAGCACCGTCCTGCTGCCCCTGTTTCTTCAGACGCTCATGGGTTACTCGGCGACCACCTCTGGGTTAGTGCTATCCCCGGGGGGGCTGGTGACCATGATGACGATGCCGCTGGTGGGGTTCCTGTTGACCAAAGTGGACGCGCGCCGGCTGGTGGGCCTCGGGATGGCTGTCCTGGCGATTTCCCTCTTCCGGATGGGGCGGTTTAATCTCGAAATCGATTATCGGACGGCGATGATGGCCCGGGTCGTCCAATCCGCGGGTCTGGCGTTTCTCTTTATACCCATCAGCACAGTCGCCTATTCCTTTGTGGCGCATGGCAAACGGAATCAGGCGTCGGGACTCATCAACTTCGCCCGCAATATCGGGGGGAGCGTGGGGATCGCCTTCTGTACCACCATGCTCGTGCGTTACGCTCAGAGACACCAGAGCGTTCTCTCCAGCCACGCCACAGCCACAAGCCCCGCCTTTCAGTCGGCCCTTCGCCAGATGACCGCTTCCCTGCATTGGGCCGGCCAGCCCCTCGGCCGAGCCCACGCCATGGCGCTGGGGATGGTTTACGGGGAACTGGTCCGCCAGGCCAACATGCTCGCCTACGCCGACGTGTTCCGCCTGATGGCCTATGTGTCCCTCTCCGCCATTCTCCTCATTTTCTTCCTCAAGAAAAACCGCCCCCCAAAAGGTCCCGTCTCCGTCCATTAGTCAGGGCGACCAGCCGGTCGCCCCTACAACGGCCATGAAGACAACCCTCCTTCTGTCTTCACGGATGTTGTAGGGGCGTGCGGCGCACGCCCTACCTTTTCGTTCGATTGCCATCGGCATACCACCGGAGGTATCATAAGGGCCAGATGTGACGTCACGACCAAGGAGGCCATCATGGCTGAGACCACCGACGTTCGTCCCGCTGTTTTCCAATCCATCCCCATCGATCAGATCCGCCCCGCGACCCACCAAGCCCGCAAAGCCTTTGATGAAGCATCCATCCAAGCCCTCGCCGAATCTATAAAGCAGGAGGGGCTTCTCCAACCCATCACGATACGGCAGGTTGGCGAACAGTATGAGTTGATCAGCGGAGAGCGGAGGCTCAGAGCCGCCAAACTCCTGGGATGGCCAGCCATCGACGCCAAGATCATCCAGACCGTGAGCGAGGCCGAAGCCGCCGCCAAAGGACTGGTCGAGAACCTCCAGCGCGAGGATCTGAACCCCATAGAGGAGGCGGAAGGGTTTGCGGAGATCAACCGCCTGGACTCTGGATACTGGACTCAGGCAAAAATCGGCCAAGTGACGGGACGTAGCGAATCCTTTGTTAGCCGGTCATTGGACCTTTTGAAGCTTCCAGACCCCATAAAGGACGACTTGCGGGCCCGCAAGTTATCCAGGAGCCACGGCCTGGAGTTCCTTAGACTGGACACCCAGGAAAAACAATTAAACGTAGCGAAACAGGTTTTGGACAAGAAACTGAACTGGGAAGCCACGCGCGAGCTGGTGGATCAGATGCTGGGGAAGCCGGAGAAGCCGAAGGAAGACAAGCCGGCGAAGGAGTGGCAGGATGGCTTTCGCCTGTCCCGTAAGGGGGGCCGCCTGGCCATTTCCGGCAATTTCCCTGCCAACACGACTACAGACGTCCTATGGGAAAAGCTCATGGCCGCCTTCAACGTCCTGCCCCCCTTGGAGAAGGGTAAATGAGAATTGAAAGGACAATCAACAGTAGCAAAAGGAGGTCACAATGTCTCTATTCTGTCCCAGAGCTGCATGTAAAGCCAAAGCCGGTGCCTGCAACTGCGAAAAGATCATGGGCGCCATCATCGTCCTGATCGCGGTCGTGCTGCTGGTCAGGCATTTCATCTAAAACGATCCCATTGTTAGGGCGACCCGCCGGTCGCCCCTACAAAACCCATGAAGACGGCCATCACCATCCGTCTTCAAGGCCATTGTAGGGGCGTGCGGCGCACGCCATAGACATAAGAATCAGGACGCCACCCCTCGCAATAGGGTGGGGGGCCGGAATTGTAGGGGCAGGCCTCCGCGCCTGCCCGCCCGGAAGGTACAATAGACAGAATCATATGAGGGCAAATGTGAGATGCAAACAACGGCATCATTCATGAATATGGCAATCCCAAATTTCAACAAACGAAAAGTGCCCATCATTAGCACTATATTTCTGAGTCTGTTGTTGACTGGCATGAAGATGGGAATAGTATCGGCCAAAGTAAAAGACATAACGGACCCGAACCATCCCATAGTCTATCAGCCATCGGTCTGCAATCCGTCATGGGGTGCGACCGACCTTCTCGAACAATCGTCTTTGAAGAAAGAACTCGAAATCTGTATAAAAACTGCGGATGTAAATGTCCCACGATATCGTGGCGTCATCACGTCCACAACCCCATTTGTGATTACATCCTCCGTGCCATCGCCGCCAGTCGATGCCCAATTCTTGCTTTTATCTTCAATCACCGTTCCAATTCCATTGAGACTGGTGAGAAACGATGGAAACGATGGCTCAACAGCCCAGTTCGATCTGCTTCAAGATATCGGAACTTCTATTTCAAAAACCAGCAAATTCTTTGTTGCTATCGGACGAAACGTCCAAGATCATGTTGCTTGGACTCCAGCCGTTGAAATCCCTGCCAATATAAAAGACATTTCTGCCGCATTTGAAGGCGGAAATCATTCCATTAAAATGCAAGCTGTAAAGGCGTACCGGATGGATGGAATCGCTAACGATATCTGGATTGCATCGTCGAAAAAATCGACTTGGGATAGTGATGGCGATATGCTAACCCCCAGTGACGCCAGCGTTGATATTTGCGCTTCTAACAAAAAGACATGTTCAACCCTGATAACAGCATCGGATCTGAAGTGTGTGGCGGAAATCAATTCATTAGTAGGAAATTTTACGATTCGCAAATCCTCTGATATTGAAAGGTGGTTTCTCTTTGATACCGTGGGATGCAAATATGGGAATCCCACTTACGTTTGGCTTCTCTACCAGCCCGGGCACCCCACTAATCCCGATTCAATAGGAACATTCGTTTATGCTGGCGATTAATTTGGGCCGGACCGGGGTCACACCCCTAGCACCGCCTCCTGTTTTTCAGTGGAAGCGGTGCCGGGTCGCCACAAACGCAGGGCGGCCCGGCGCAAAATGGCGGCATCCTTTGGGACAGGGGTTGCCCATTTAGCTCAGATCAGCTTTGTCCTGACCATATCTCCTGTGTTTTAAAGCCCGCCGCAAGAAATCTCTCCTCTGCAGTGAATAAAAATCCAACTTGCGCCTCTAAGTAGATAGAGCATTGCAAGACATGGCAGGTCGAGCCCTTATGGAGATTGTAATTACACAATAATTATGCTACCGTTAACTTTCGAGTGGGATCCGGATAAGGATCGCAGAAATCAGCGCAAACACGGTGTTTCTTTCTCGGAAGCGTCTTCGGTCTTTTTTGATGAGCAGGGTCTCCTCATCCATGATCCGGGTCACTCGAAAGCCGAGGATCGTTATCTCCTCCTTGGAATGAGCGCTAAGCTGAGAGTTCTGGTCGTGAGTCACACGTACCGCGACGATGACCGAGTCATTCGGGTTATTTCAGCCTGGATCGCCACGCCGCTGGAACGTGATCAATACGTCCCATTCCTATGAGTTCATTGGAGGGGACAGTCCCCCCGGCCGCAAGGGGGACGGAAGGATCGTTTAAACATGAGAAAGTCCTATGATTTCAGCCGTGGCGTCAAAAATCCGTACGCGAAACAGCTCAAGCAACAGATCACGATCAATATTTCCAAGCCGACATTGGCGTATTTTCAAAAATTGGCGAAACAAAACAGCATTGGGTATCAAGTCCTGATCGATCTTTATTTGCGGGATTGCGTTGAAGAACGGCGCAAGCCTCAGTTTAAATGGGCCGCCTGAATCGGACGGAACGGGGCCACACCTGCCTGCCGGCAGGCAGGCCTCTAGTGTGGTGATTCCAACGCTTCTTTATTTATTCGGATTTTGCGCATGATGGCCTCCGTCGTGGCGGTCCAGACGAACGCTTTAGGATTCTGATTATGGTTATCGATGTAGTCCATGATGGCCTTGATCAAGACTCGCTCGCTTTCAAAGGTCCCTCGGCGAAGTCGCTTGTCCGTGATCTCACGGAACCAGCGTTCGACCATGTTGAGCCAGGAGCTGGAGGTCGGGATAAAGTGCAAATGGAAACGCGGATGCCGTCCCAGCCACGACACCACACGGGGATGCTTGTGAGTGCCGTAGTTGTCGACAATCAAGTGCAGTTCCAGCGTCGCGGGGGTGTCCGCATCGATACGCTTCAGAAAACGAATAAATTCCTGATGCCGATGGCGCGGCATACAGTGCCCAATAACTTTTCCATCGAGCATGCTGAGCGCGGCGAACAAAGTCGTCGTGCCGTTGCGTTTGTAATCATGGGTCTGGCGAGCCGGAATCCCGGGACGCAAGGGAAACAAGGGCTGCGTCCTGTCCAACGCCTGGATTTGGCTTTTTTCATCGACGCAAAGCACAAGCGCCTTGTCCGGCGGATTCAGATACAACCCCACCACGTCATGAAGCTTTTCGATAAAGTGCTTGTCTCGGCTCAGCTTGAAAGTTTCTATACGATGCGGTTGCAGGCGGTGCCGCTTCCAAATCCGATGGATTGTCGGTTGGCTCAATCCTTGAGCCTGAGCCATGGTTCGCGTGCTCCAGTGCGTTGCCCCGGCAGGGGTCGAATGCAGGGTCGCCTCGACCACCGCCCGAATCTTGTGAGCCGAAATCGATGGTATCCGCCCCGGGCGTGGAGCGTCTTTTTCCAGTCCCGGCAGACGCAGCGCCAAGAAGCGTTGACGCCACAGGCCCACCGTGGGGCACGATACACCGACTTCCCGCGCCACATCTTCATTGCGCATTCCCTCGGCGGCCAAGCGAATAATGCGAGCGCGCTGCACGACGCGCAGCGGCAAGCTCCGGCCTCGCTCCCAGCTTCCCAACGTCGATCGTTCCTCAGGCGACAACATAATTTGCTCCGCGATCCTCATGGGATGCATCTTACAATCTCTATACCTATAAATAAAGAGACTTGTGAATCACTACACTAGCACCTCCTTTTGTTTTTCAGCGGACGCGGTACCGGGTCGCTACAAACGCCTGGCGACCCGGCGCAAAATGGCGGCATCATTTGGGACAGGCGTTGCCTGCTCCGTTTGCTCAGAGCAAAATACACTTACGCCGCGAGGGCTCTGGGTTTGAAGAAAAGCTGCAGGCCTGACGCGGCGATGAGCTTGATGAATGTCTTGAATTCCGGATTGCCATTTTTGGACAGGCTCTTGTAAAGTCCCATCCTGGAAATGGATATGCGTTTTGCCATTCGGGAGTGTCCGTAGGCTTTGGAAACTTGAGCGAGAGCGACTAAAAGAAGCGCCGGATCATTTTCCTCTGCAGCGGCGTTCAGGTACAAAGCCGCCTCTTTTGGATCCTTCAGCGTTTCAATCAAATACTCGTCATAGGATTGATATTTTCTCATACTGTCCTCTTGAAATTCTGCCAGAATCGATGAGCGCTAGTAATGTCCTTTTGTTGCGTGCTCTTATCTCCTGCACAAAACAAGACAATAATCGTATCTCCATATGGAGCTAGATGCACACGATAGCCCGGACCGAAATCAATTCGCAGCTCGATAACGCCTTCGCCAACACTTCGGTGATCACCAAAATTGCCCATCTGGGCGCGCGACACGCGCGTTTTGATCTTAGCGGCCGCCTGGCGATCCCTCAGTGAATCGAGATATTCTCGAAATGGGGCAACCCCTGTCGCCGTCTCATAGATAATTAAATGCTTCATCGTAAGTGTATACTATAGTTGGCACATATTCAAGGCCTCACAAGCCTTCACCATATTAGAGGCGAAAAGTGCAAAAATATTCAGCGAAAAGGGATCGGCCGAGGCAGAAAGGATGAACCTGTTTCCATGAACAAAGTGATTGTTATCGTCGTAGGGTTGTTGGCGATTGGGATGCTTTCCTGGCGGCCATGGGTGCGCGGGAGGACTGCCGTTCACGGCTTCTACCGTTTTTTCGCTTTTTGCGCGCTCCTGGCCCTGATCGTTATGAATCTCGATTTCTGGAGCCGGGACCCAGGCAGCATTCATCAGATTTTTTCCTGGCTTCTTCTTTCTGTTTCGCTGCTTTTGGCCCTTCCCGCCTTTTACTTCTTGATTAAGATCGGCCGGCCGACCCCTTCGGCGCCGGAGTCGCCCACGATGGGGTTTGAAAACACGTCCCGCCTCGTGACCGTGGGGATTTACCGCTTCCTGCGCCATCCGATGTACGCGTCTTTGATCTACCTGGTGTGGGGGGTGTCGCTGAAACATGTGGCTTTGGGGCCGATCGCCCTGGCGGTCGTCGCGACGGGGTTTCTGATGGCCACGGCCAAGGTCGAAGAACGGGAAAATATCAAGCGCTTCGGCGAGGAATACCGGGCCTACATGACCCGCACCCGACGTTTCGTCCCGTTTCTCTTCTGACGTGAGGTCACGCCCCAGGGCAGGCTAGCGGATCCGCGACAGTTCCGTCATGAACATCGCGTCGTTGATGACGAGGTTCATTGAGGTTTCGTTCGCTTCGCCGATGATATCGTTCTGCTCGCGAACGAGACTTTTGCAGCGATCGAACTCTCCCTGCTGAAAGGACCAGATCTCAATGCGGGTATTGCCTTCTCCTGCGAGGGACTCCGCCATTTGTCTGGCTTCGTGGGGGTGCGCCATAAGCATCAGGATCCGCGCTTCGCGGAAACGCTTGGTCACCTTGTCGAGTTTATGGAGCGTCGTCTTGGCGCACTCCACCCAGAACGTCACGTGATTCGTGTCATCCACCGTCATGAGATCGGGCGCAAAGTCCTGACCCGCCAGGGCGGGATGCTGCTGCGGGCTTGAAATCACGAGCGGCTCTTTTTCATGGAAAAAGACGCAAGCGGCCAGCTTCAGCAGGAGATGATCGTCTGTTTCCGATAATACCGGATAGAGCTGAAGCGCTCTCGTTTTTTCTCCGAGGTGGAGCGTGGAACGGATCTTCATCTATTCTTCGGTTTCTTCTTCTTTGGTCTGCTGCGCGAGGTGGTCGACGGGGCAGAGATCTTTGGGATCGGTCCCTTTCCTGAAGGCGGCGAGCGTCACTTTCGGGCAGGTGGGCAGAGCCAGGAGCCCGGTCTGGGAATCGATCTTGGCGAAAACGATGTCCGGCGGCACGGAGAAATTGTGGATGGGGACGCCTTCGTGGGCCTTCTTCATGAATTCGGTCCACCAGGGAAGGACTTTGGACGCCGCCGTAAAGTGCTTGCCAAGCGATGTGAAATCGTCGTAGCCCATCCAGGCCCCTGCGACAAGGTCGGGGGTAAAGCCCACAAACCATAAGTCCTTCAAGTCCTGGTTGGTCCCGGTTTTGCCTCCCGCGGGGCGTCCCAGCTCCTGGGCCCTGGCGCCGGTCCCGCTCGTGACGACCGCGCGTAAAAGGTCCGTCATGAGATACGCGGTCTGCGGGGAAAGCGCTACGGTGGATTGAGGGAGGTTTTCTTCCAGGACCTGGCCGTTTTTATCTTCAATGCGGCGGATGCCATACGGGGTGGGCCGGATGCCGCCGTTGACGAACGTGCTGTAGGCGCCGGTGAGTTCCAGAAGGTTCACCTGCTCGGTTCCCAGCGCGATCGACAGGACGGCATGGAGCGGGCTTTGAATGCCGCAGCGATGCGCATACTCGACGACGGTCTTCGGGCTGAAATGGCTGACCAGCCGGATGGACACGAGGTTTCGCGACATGGCGATTCCCCTCCGGAGCGTGACCGGGCCGAAATATTTGAAGTCATAGTTCTGCGGCACCCAGGCCTGGTCCGGCGGAAAGGGCGCGGTCGCCAGCGCGATCGAATAGGCGTCGGTGGCGCTGTCTAAAAGCCGCCAATCCTGTCCGTCGTTGAAGAACCCCACGCGGTCGTCATCGACGATCGTGGCTTCGGTCATTCCGTCATCCATCGCGGCGCTCCAGACAAACGGTTTAAAGGCGGAACCCGGCTGCCGCTGCGCCTGAACGGCCCGGTTAAACTGCGACTCCTTGAAGTCCCGCCCACCCACGAGCGCCCGGATCTCTCCCGTGCGCGGGTCCAGAGCGACGAGGGACCCCTGGACTTTGGCGGTCGTCGTCGAGACATCGATCACGATTTTTTTCGATTTCTTCGCCGCCTTCAGCTCGGCCTGAAGAATGGCCTGGCGGTCCTTATCAAACTGCGCGAGGTGCTTTTCCATCACCTCTTCGGCGGCCCGCTGCATTTTCAGGTCCAGCGTCGTATAAATCGAAAACCCGCCCTGATAAAGCGCATTATCTCCGTACTTCGGATCGAGGATCAAGCGCAGGTATTCGACGAAGTAGGCGCCGACCGGAGGCGCGAGCGGTCCCCTGGTCGATTGGATGGGGACGAGATTGGCTACGGTTTCTTCGCGGCTGGCGATGTAACCGGACTTGCGCATCCGAGAGAGCACCCAGGCGCGCCTGCGCTGCGCGTTTTTCGGATTGGTAAATGGCGAATAGGTTCGGGGGGAGCGCGGCAGCCCGGCCATGAGCGCGCACTCGGCGAGGTTCAGCTCCTTGGCGGGCTTGGCGAAGAGCGTGCGCGCCGCGGCCTCCACGCCGTAGGCCCCATGGCCGAAATAAATCTGGTTCATGTACATCTGGAAGATTTCTTCCTTGGAGTAATTGTGTTCAATCTGCAGGGCCAGAAGAAGCTCCCGAAGCTTGCGCGTGAACGTTTTCTTCTGGGAAAAGAAGAGCACTTTGGAAAGCTGCTGCGTGATGGTCGAGCCTCCTTCCACGACCCGTCCGTGCCGCAGGTTGGAGATCATCGCCCGGGCGATCCCCTTCAGATTGATGCCCCAATGGAAAAAGAAATTCTGGTCTTCCGTCGCCATGAAGGCGTTCTGCAGGTTCACCGGGATTTCCGACAGCGGCAGGACGGTGCGCCGCTCGGTATAGAGTTCGCTGATGATTTCGTTGTTGCGGTCGTAAATGCGGGTCACGAGCGGCGGCGTGTAATGCTGCAGGCTGTCGATGTCCGGCAGATCGGTCAGGAGCTGATGCAGGACCGCCATGCCGAGCAACCATCCCACCAGGAAAAGCAGTCCGAGCGCTTCACGCTTCTGTACCGTCGAGGATGAGTCAAACCACGATTTGAGCACCGCATCATTATATAATCATCCGCAATGAAGGCCATTATCATGGCCGGCGGATTCGGCACCCGGCTGCGCCCGCTGACCGTCAACATTCCAAAACCGATGGTTCCCATGGCGAACAAGCCCATGATGGAATATATCGTCACTCTCCTGAAAGAAAACGGCTTTGATGATCTGCTCGTCATGCTCTACTACCAGCCGGAAGTCATCATCCGGCATTTCGGCGACGGCGCCGCCTACGGCGTCCGCATGGAATACATGCGTCCGCAATCCGATCTCGGCACGGCCGGCTGCGTCAAATTCGCGCAGAAGCACCTCAAAGAAACGTTTCTCGTCATTTCGGGCGATCTCTTGACCGATTTTAATTTGAAGGCCGCGCTGGCCGCCCACCGGCAGAAAAAAGCGGTCGCGTCTCTGGTCCTCACCCGTGTCCCCAATCCGCTCGCCTACGGCGTCGTCATTGTCAACGAGGACAACCGCATCCAGCGCTTTCTCGAAAAGCCTTCCTGGGGAGAAGTGTTCTCGGACACGATCAACACGGGCATTTATCTCCTGGAGCCCTCGGTCCTGGAGCATATTCCGCCGGACCGCAGCTTCGATTTTTCCAAGAGTCTTTTCCCGCTCCTTCTGAGCGCGAAAGCCCCGCTCTACGGCCATATCGCCGAGGGCTACTGGAAAGACGTCGGTGATCTCTCGGAGTACCGGCTGGCGCACTACGATATTCTCGATAAGCGGGTTAAAGTACCCTTCGCCAGTCCCAAACGAAAATTCAAGCAGGGCGTCGGCTATGTGGCCAAGGGATCGGAGCTCAGTCCCAAGGCCGTTCTGGATGGAACGAATGTGATCGGAGAAAACTGCCGAATCGCGGAGCGCGTGAAGCTCACCAATTGCGTGATCGGAAATAACGTCAAAATCAAAGAGGGTTCCGAGCTGACCGGCTGCGTTCTCTGGGACAATGTGGAGATCGGCTCGGAGGCGATCCTGCGTGAAGCGGTGATCGGCGCCCGCACGCAGATCGCGGATCACGCCCAGGTCAACGAAGGCGCCATCCTCGGCGACGATTGTATCGTCGGCCATGCCGCCGTCGTTCATTCCAACGTCAAGGTCTGGCCCCATAAGCGCATTGAAGACGGCGCCGTGCTCTCCACCAGCCTCATCTGGGGGGATATCTGGGCCCGTCGGCTCTTCGGGGCTTACGGGATCACGGGGCTCTGCAACCGGGAAATCACGCCGGAACTGTCGACGCGCATCGGCGCCGCGTACGGCGCTTATCTCGGCGAAGGGACTTACGTGACCACCTCCCGCGACGCTCATTTGGCCAGCCGCATGATCAAGCGCGCGTTTATTTCCGGCCTGCTTTCCACCGGAGTCAAGGTCGGTGATCTGCGCACGGCGCCCATCCCCGTCGTCCGCTATGAAATCGGGCAGGAGGGGGAAGCCGGCGGCGTTCATGTGCGCCAGTCGCCGTTTGACCCCAATCTGGTCGATATTAAGCTCCTCGATCGGACCGGCGTGGATCTCTCCAGCAATCAAGAGCGGGCGATTGAACAGCTCTTTTTGCGGGAGGACTTCAAGCGCGCGACCCCGGACCGGATCGGTGAGATCATCACGCCGCCCCGCGCGCAGGAATATTACCGCGCAGGATTCTTGAAAGCGGTCAAGGTGGACATCTTTCAAAATACCAAGATGAAAATCGTGATCGACTACGCGTTTTCATCCGCCTCGCTGATTCTCCCGGACATCCTCGGCCGGCTCGGACTGGAAGTCGTCAGCCTGAACGCTTATCTGAGTCCGCAGCGGGTGACCAAAACGCCCGAAGAATTCCAGACGGCGCTCGACCGCCTGTCGACCATCGTCCTGACGCTGAAAGCGGACGCCGGTTTCCTGATCGATACCGGCGCGGAAAAAGTCTTCATGGTCGATGAGAAGGGGCAGCGCGTCTCGAATGACGTTTCGCTCCTCATGATCGCCAATCTCGTGATGCGGGAGCACAAATCCGGCAAAATCGGCGTGCCGGTGACCGTTTCCGGCGTGGTGGAGAGCCTCGCCAAGCCGCAGGGGATGTCCGTCGAGCGATTGCGGACCGCGCCACGCTACATTATGGAAGCCAGCCGCGAAAAAGAGATGCATTTTGTCGGAGACGGCATCGGCGGCTTCATTTTCCCGGAATTCCAGCCCTGTTTTGACGCGATGTATGCGATTGTTAAAATCGTCGAACTCCTGGCGCGGCATAAGGTGTCGCTCAGCACGCTGGCGGGGGAAATCCCGGCTTTTGAAACGATGCACCAGAAAGTCCCCTGTCCCTGGGACCGCAAGGGCCTGGTGATGCGGCGGGCCATTGAAGCGGTGCATCAGTATCCTAACGAGCTGGTGGACGGGGTCAAGATTTTTGTCGACGGGAGCTGGGTGCTCATGCTTCCGGACCCGGATGAAGCGACCTTTCATGTCTGGGCGGAAGGGTCGGACAAAAGCCAGGCGAGAGCCCTATTAAAGGAATATTCTCAAAAGATACAGCAGTGGCAAAATTAACGAAAACCATTTTAGTGGTGGATGATGATCCCACCGGACGCGCCCTCCTTCGCGAGATCCTTTTGCAAGACGGTTATTCCGTCCTGGAAGCGGAAGACGGGGAGTTCGCCCTGGAGCTGATCGATCAAAAGCCCGTCGATCTTCTGATCACGGACCGCAGCATGCCGCGGATGGACGGGCTTGAGCTCTTGGCCAGTCTGAAGCGGAAGCAGAAGGCCATCCCGTCCTTGGTGATCAGCGCGTATGGAGAAGAGACCTTTTGGGGGCAGGCGATCGGATCAGGTGCGGTCGATTATCTGCTCAAACCCTTCAAGCCGGAGGATGTTTTGAAGATCGTACATAAGGCATTGGAGAGCAAAGCATGATTAAATTCGGGACCTCAGGCTGGCGCGCCGTCATCGCCGAGGACTTTACCTACGACAATGTCCGCAAGGTCATTCATGCCATCGCAGCCCATCTGAAAAATCAGACGGCGTCCGTCGTGGTCGGGTATGATACGCGCTTTTTGAGCCCGGAGCTGGCCAAAATGACCGCGGAGATTGTGTCCTCCTACGGCTTGCCCGTTCTTCTATCCAAGGACCCTGTCCCGACCCCGGTCGTTTCATTTCAGGTCACGCACCAGAAGGCTGCCGGAGGAATTAATTTTACGGCCAGCCATAATCCGGCGGAATACAACGGCATTAAATTCAATATGGCCAACGGCGCCCCGGCGTCGCCGGAGGTGACGCACGAAATAGAGAGGTTTGCGAACGATCCAACATCGTCATCCCCCGCGGCTGCAGGCGGGGGATCTATTCGCGTGTTCGATCCTCGCCCCGCATACCTTTCTCGCCTGAAAAAAATCATCGACGTTTCGGCGCTCAGAAAAGCGAAGCTGAAAGTCGGAGCCGACGTCCTCTACGGGACGGGAAAAGGGTATCTGGACGAATTCTTAATCCAAGCCGGATGCCGCACGACTGTCCTGCACAACTGGAGGGATGTCAATTTTGGCGGGCATCCGCCCGAGCCGGCCACCGAGCCGCTCGCGGAAATGATCGGCTTAATGAAGAAGCATAAAATGGTGGCAGGTTTCGGGACGGACGGTGACGCCGACCGCTTTGGCGTGATTGATGAAGACGGAACGCTTCTTTCGCCGAACGAAATCCTGCCGATCGTCCTTCAACACCTGGTCAAGACGCGCGGATGGAAAGGGCTCGTTGTCCGGAGCGTCATGACTTCGCACTTTATCGATGCGGTGGCGAAGCATTATGGCCTTGAACTCAAGGAAACGCCGGTCGGCTTCAAGTACATTGCCGAGGCGATGATGGCCGGCGGGTTTCTGATGGGCGGCGAAGAATCCGGAGGCCTCACCATTCAGGGGCACGTTCCGGAAAAAGACGGAATCCTGGCGTGCCTGCTGATGGCCGAGGTCCGGGCCGTCGAGAAGAAATCGTTCCGCGCTATTTTGAAGGACCTGCGCAAAACGGTCGGCCCTTATTTGTCCGACCGGGTCAACCTCCATCTGTCCGATGACGCGATGCAGGGGGTGCGCCGGAAGTTTGAGACCTTCACGCCCAACCAGATCGACGGCTGGCCCGTCAAAAAAATCGTGCGCCTGGATGGGTTCAAATTCATTTTTCAGGATGACAGCTGGATGGGAGTCCGGCTGTCGGGCACCGAACCGGTGGTCCGACTCTATGTCGAATCCGATTCGGCCAAAAAATTGAAAGAACTCGAAAAAATCGGCACTCAATTAATTCAATCTTGACGTCATCCCCCGCGGTCTCTGGCGGGGGAACCATGCATGGATTCCCGGCCAGAAGCCGCCGGGAATGACGGTGAGGATATAAGGAGAACAACAATGTCATCAAAGATTGCAAAAGTCATCGGTCGTGAAATTCTGGATTCCCGGGGCAACCCGACGGTTGAAGTCGACGTCCTGTTGAGCGATGGGACGCTGGGCCGCGCGGCGGTCCCCTCCGGGGCCTCGACGGGCTCAAAAGAAGCCGTTGAACTGCGGGATGGCGATCCGAAACGCTATGGCGGCAAGGGCGTTGAGAAGGCCGTCGCGAACGTCAACGGGCCCATCGCCAAAAAAGTCATCGGCCTGGCCTGTGACACGCCGGAACTGGACAGGATCATGAAGGAGCTGGACGGCACGCCGAATAAAGGCAAGCTCGGCGCCAATGCGATTCTTGGCGTTTCGCTGGCCAGCGCGCGCGCGGGCGCCCTGCAGGCGAAAAAGCCGCTGTACGACCATGTGCGCGATCTCTACAAGCTTCCCATGAAGGGGTATGTGATCCCGGTCCCGATGATGAATATCATCAACGGCGGCGCGCATGCCGACAATAATGTGGATTTTCAGGAATTCATGATCATGCCCGCCGGCGCGAAGTCCTTCCGCGAGGCCATCCGGATGGGGGCCGAAACCTTCCACGCGCTCAAGAAAGTGCTCCATGACAAGAAATTGAACACGGCGGTGGGCGATGAGGGCGGTTTTGCCCCGGATCTGAAGTCGAACGAGGAAGCGCTCGGGGCCATTTCCGAAGCGGTCGCCAAAGCCGGGTATCAGCTCGGGAAGGATATTTTCATTGCTCTGGACCCTGCCGCGAGCGAGTTCTATGACAACGGGAGCTATCTGCTCGAGGGCGAGCCTTCCAATCAGCGGAAATCCTCCGCGCAGATGGTGGAGTTTTGGGCGGACTGGATCAAGCGCTATCCGATCGTTTCGATTGAAGACGGCCTCTCGGAATTTGACTGGAGCGGATGGCAGCAACTCACGGCGGCGCTGGGCGACCGGATCCAATTGGTTGGAGACGATAACTTCGTGACCAATGTCGAGATCTTGAAAAAAGGCATTGCTGAGAAGGTCGCCAATTCCATCCTGATCAAGGTCAATCAGATCGGCACTCTCTCGGAGACGGTGGAGACGGTGCTCACCGCGCAGAAGGCCGGCTACACCTGTGTGATGTCCCACCGGTCCGGCGAAACGGAAGACACGTTTATCGCGGATCTGGCGGTCGCGCTCAATACGGGCCAGATCAAGACCGGTTCCGCCAGCCGGACGGACCGCATCTGCAAATACAACCAGCTTCTGCGCATCGAAGAGCAGCTGGGCCATCAGGCGGCCTATCCCGGCACGAACGTCTTCCGAGCCAAAGCGGCCGGCGCCGTTTAGGGAGATTCCGATCGATCGCCGGCGCATTTTTCTGGGGGTCGGTCTCACGGCGGGGGCGTTGTATCTCTTTGCCAACGCGGGGTTTGTGGATCTGGTGAGCCGGACCCGCGAAAGACACCGCCTTCAGAGAGTTCTCGTCCGGTTGCGCGCCGATCATGAGGCGCTGACTAGGGAATGGAGCCGGATCCAGCAGGATCCTTCCTTCACGGAGTATCTGATCCGGAAAAACCTCGGCTTCGTCAAGAAAGGCGAAGTCGAATACCAGATTTTAAAGAAGGATAAATAGAAAATTTAGTATCATGATGCCCGTCTAGGAACTCCTTTTCCTCGCCGCTTGGCGCCATGCCATATGATCGACGGGGACAAATGACCAGAAAGGAGACACACATCGTGTCTGTTATTACGTACGAAACTGTCTTTATTGCCGAGCCGGAAATTTCCAACGATCAAGTCGATCAGTTGATCAATAAGGTCAAACAGGCGGTCACTGCCAATCAGGGAACCATCACGGGCGAAGACCGCTGGGGCCGGCGTCGGCTGGCCTACCCGATTCGTGGCCATCGCGAGGGCTTCTATGTCATCCTGGGCTTCAGCTCGGAGTCCGGGGCCGTGTCCGCCATCGAGCACCTCTATAACGTGACGGACTCGGTGATGCGCCACATGACCACCCGCGTCATCAAGAGCAAAAAGACCTTCCGGCCGCGGAAAGAAAGGCCGGCGGGTTACGTGGAGAGCTCCCGGCATTCCGGGCGGCCCAGCGGTTCCCGCGGTCGTCCAGAAACTCCGGCCGCTCCCAAATCTGCCGCGGCGGTCGAGCCTACGGCCGTTGCTCCCGCTCCGGCGACTCCTGAAGGAGGAACTCCCGCATGATCCCCCCACAACTTCGACTGCTTCAACTGAACGATGTCCGGCTGGTCGGGCGCCTGACGCGCGATCCGGAAGTGCGCTACACGGCGAAGGGCCAGGCGGTGGCGCGTCTGGATCTGGCCGTCAATCGCCGCTTTAAGGACGGCGCCGGAGAATGGCGCGAAGACACGACCTTTGTTCCCATCACCGTCTGGCGCGAGGCCGCGGAACGCTGCCGTGAGCGCCTGAAGAAGGGAAGCCCGGTTTATGTCGAAGGCCGCCTGCGCAGCACCTCCTGGGAAACCAAGGACGGCCAGAAGCGCAGCGGCATTGAAGTGGAAGCCTATCGGCTCCAGTTCCTGTCCAAGACGACCGGCGAAGAAGGCCCGTCAGGCCAGGACGCGGCTGAACCCGAGGCCGACCTGCCTGCCGGTCAGGCAGGCGCTCCGGCAGAATCATCCGCCGGCGCCACAGGCCCCGTCGCGGAAGCCGCGGCGATCGGTTCTTCCGGATCCGCCTCCGCCGCTTCAGGATCTTCGGACGATATCCCCTTCTGATTAGAAAGGATCCCTTATGCCAGCACCCAGCGCCGCGACAAGACACAAAAATTTCAGACCCGGAGGCCCGCGTTCCGAAGAAGGAAGCGGACGTCCCCGCCGATGGGGACCGCCCCGCCGCAAGGCCTGCCGTTTCTGCGTCGACCGTGTGGTCGAGATCGACTATAAGAACACGACCCTTCTGCGCAACTTTATCACCGAGCGCGGAAAGCTCATTTCCGGTCGTTCCACCGGGAACTGCGCCAAGCATCACCGGATGCTGACGCGGGCGATCAAGCGCGCGCGGAATATTGCGCTTCTGCCGTACATCGTTGTGTAAGGAGAGCATCATGGCCAATTCGCTCAAAGTCGTTTTCCGTTCCGACGTCCGGGGGATCGCGCAGGCCGGAGAAGTCAAAAACGTGTCCGCCGGTTATGCGCGGAATTTCCTGTTTCCGCGAAAACTCGCTTTCGCCGCTTCGGAAGGCGCGCTCAAGCAGTGGGAGACGGAACGCCAGGGGACCCTGGCCAAAGCCGCCAAAAAGCGGCAGGACACCGAATCGGTAGCCGAACGCATCAATGCCGTGACCTGCACGATCGCCGCGAAAGCCAGCGCCGAGGGGCGCCTTTTCGGGTCGGTCAGCCGTCAGGAGATTCGCGAGATTCTTGCGAAGGAAGGCATTACGGTCGATCGGCGCACCATCGAACTGGGTGAACCCCTGAAGCAGGTCGGTCTCGCGACGGTGCCCGTGCATCTGGGCAACGGGGTCACGGCCCAGCTTAAAGTCAACGTTGTCCCGGAGAATGGTTGATTTAATCGACAAAACGCCGCCGCAAGCCGTCGAAGCCGAGATGGCCGTTCTTGGCGCGATGCTCATTGAGCGCGAAGCCCAGGCCAAGGGCCTCGACGTTCTGGATGAGCGTGACTTTTATAAACCCGCCCACCAGCTTATTTTCCGTGCGATGGCGCGCCTTTTCGCCGAGGGCGCCGCGATTGACGTTGTGACCGTCGGAGAATCTCTTAAGAATCAAAAGCTCTTGGTGGAAGTGGGCGGAGCTTCCTACCTGACCGATCTCACCAACGTCATTTCGACGGCGGCCAACATCGAGCATTACGCCCGGATCGTCAAAGATAAATCCGTCTTGCGCCAGCTTATTCAGGTGTCGACAAGAGTCGTTTCCTCCGCCTTCCTTGGGCAGGACGATGTCGCCTCCCTGCTGGATCAGGCGGAGCACAGCATTTTTAGCATTGCGCAATCGAAAATGTCCCGAGGCTTTGTCGCCGTCGGCGAGCTGATTCACGACGTCATCGAAACGGTCGAGAGTTTATATCAGCGCAAGGCTCATGTCACCGGGCTGGCGACGGGCTTCACCGGGCTCGACACCATGACCTCCGGTTTCCAGCCGTCCAACCTCATTATTATCGCGGGCCGTCCTTCCATGGGAAAAACCAGCCTCGCGGTGAATATCGCCGAATATGTGGCCATCCATGACAAAAAGCCGGTCGCGATCTTTTCTCTCGAAATGTCGCGCGAAGAATTAATGCTTCGCATGCTCTGTTCCCAGGCGCGCGCCGATATGCAGAAAGTTCGCCGGGGATATCTTGAGAAGAAATATTGGAACAACCTGACGGCGGCGGCCAGCCAGATCGGAACCTCTCCGATCTTTATCGATGACAGTTCATCTCTCTCGATTTTGGAAATGCGCGCGCGCTCAAGGCGCCTGGCGGCGGAGTTGGCGGCCAAAGGGACGCCCCTGGCGATGATTTTAGTGGATTACCTCCAACTCATGCGCGGGATGGAAAGGGTGGAGAACCGCCAGCAGGAGATTTCAGAAATTTCGCGAAATTTAAAGAGCCTGGCGCGCGAATTGCGCGTCCCGGTGGTCGCTTTGTCTCAGCTTTCAAGGCGGCCCGAGGAAAAAGGGCGAGAGGGCAAGCCGCAGCTGTCTGATCTTCGCGAGTCAGGAGCGATTGAGCAAGACGCTGACCTGGTCGCTTTTATTTTCCGAGAGGAACTATATAAGCCTGAAGACCTTGATAATCGTGGAAAGGCAAAGATTATCGTCGCAAAGCAACGGAACGGGCCTACGGGGGACATTGAACTCGCCTTTATCCGTGAATATACAAGGTTCGAAAATCTTGCCTCTGTGGAAATCCCGGAGCCCGTCGCGTGAACGCGGCGGTCAAAATGACTCCCTCTTTACCATCGGCCGGTCCCCTTCCCTTTCATCGTCCCTGCTGGGTGGAAGTCCATGAGCCGGCGCTTCGCTCCAACTGGCGCACCTTGCGGGGAAAACTCGCCAAAACGGTCCAGATGCTGGCGGTCGTCAAGGCCGACGGCTATGGCCTCGGCCTTCTGAACGTCTCCCGCGTGGCGGTCGAAGAAGGGGCCGCTTATCTCGGCGTTTCCAGCGTCGAAGAGGGGATCGCGCTCCGGCAAGCCGGTTTTTCGATTCCCGTTCTTATCCTTGGCAGCCTTTACCCCTTTGAGAGCTTTGAGCTTCTCTTCGAGCACCACCTGACGCCCACGATTGCGAGCTTGGAAGCGGCGGAAACGCTGAGTCGCCTGGCCCTGCGTCGGAAGGAACGGATGCCCGTTCATTTAAAAGTTGATTCTGGCTTCGGGAGGATCGGAGTCTCGATTTCAAATGCTCCAGGATTTATTCAACAGGTGGCTCTGAAATCGGGACTCGTGATCGAAGGAATTTATACCCACTTTGCCAGTTCGGATGTGGACCCGGATTACACGCAGGCGCAGGCCCAGGCTTTCCTTTCCGTGATTCAGGCGGTGCGATCGCAGGGCATCCATCCCCCCCTGATTCACATGGCCAACTCGTCGGCGCTTCTGCGTTTCCCTGAAACGCATGGAACGCTCGTGCGCCCCGGGCTTGCGTTTTACGGCGTATCGCCTTACCCGCGCGCGCTCAACGTCATCGTCCTGACTCCGGCCCTCGCATGGAAGTCCCGCGTCATCTTCCTCAAGATGGTTTCGGAAGGCTCCGGCATCAGTTACGCACGCACCTGGATCGCGAAGCGGCCGACCCGCGTCGCGACGCTCGCCGTTGGGTATGCCGATGGTCTGTCGAGGGTCCTGTCCAATAAAGGCCAGGTCCTCATCAGCGGCCGCCGCGCGCCGATCCTGGGCCGCGTCACCATGGATATGACGATGGTGGATGTCACCGATATCCCGGATTGTCATGTCGGAGACGAAGCGGTTCTTCTGGGCCGGCAAGGCGCGGAAGACATTACAGCCAATGAGATGGCGGACTGGGTGCAGACCAATGCGTATGAAATTCTCTGCCGCATCGGAGCCCGCGTCCCCCGTGTGGTGATCCATGGCTGAAAACGACGTTCTTTCATCGCATTTTGAACAGCGCCTTCTGCGCCTTCTGGGCGGGACGCTTCTTTCCGTGGCGGAGTCCATGGGGCGGCTCGTCATCCTCATGCGGCAGACCCTTTACTGGATTAAATCCGCGGAACGCCGGACCGTGATGGAGCAGATCGTCGCCATGGGCGTGGAATCGATTCCGGTCACGACTTTGACGGCGCTTTTTACGGGCATGGTTCTCGCGCTCCAAACCGGTTTTTCGTTCCGAAAGGTCTTTAATGAGCCGATCTATGTCGGAACGGTCGTCGGTTTATCCTTGACCAAGGAGCTTGGGCCGGTCCTCACGGCGGTGGTCGTGGCCGGGCGCGTCGGGGCCGCCATCGCGGCCGAGCTGGGAACCATGAAGGTCACCGAGCAGATCGATGCGCTGTACACGCTCGGGACCAACCCCGTCAAATATCTGTCGGTCCCCCGCTTTATTGCCTGCGTCTTCAGTGTCCCGATTCTGACCATCATGGCCATTTTTACCGGCATCATCGGTGGACTGATCATCGCCGTTTACCGGCTGAGCATTCCCATGACGATTTACGTCAATGAGATCAAGGAAATCGGCTGGAAAGAGTGCGCGCACGGGATCACCAAATCCTTTTTCTTCGCCGCGATCATCGTCATCGTCTCCTGCTACAAGGGATTTACCTGCGAGGGCGGGGCCGAGGGCGTCGGGAAATCGACGACAAGCGCCGTCGTGATTTCGATGGTCCTCATTCTGGTGCTGGACTACTTTTTGTCCGCCATTCTCGTGTCGTTTGGCATCGGATGATACAGTTTGAAGACGTTTACAAGGCCTTCGGGCCGAACCGGGTCCTTCGCGGCTGCACGCTGGACGTGCGGGACGGAGAAACCCTGACGATCATCGGCGGCTCCGGAACGGGCAAGAGCGTTACGCTCAAGCTCATGCTGGGCCTGCTCAAGCCGGACAGCGGCCGGATCCTCGTGGATGGCAAGGACATCACGCAGATGTCGGAAGAAGGGCTTTCGGAGGTCCAAAAGAAGTTTTCGTACGTCTTTCAAGGCGGCGCCCTGTTTGACTCGATGACCGTCGGGGATAATGTGGCCTTCGGGCTGCAGCAGATGGGCCAGGAGCCTCCCGATAAAATTGCGGAAATTGTGAAGCAGAAGCTGGCCGTCGTGGGCCTTCAGGGGATCGAGATGCTCAAGCCTTCGGAGCTTTCCGGCGGGATGCGCAAACGCGTCTCCATCGCGCGTTCCATCGCCATGAGTCCCAAATATTTATTCTATGATGAACCGACGACGGGGCTGGATCCGATCATGTCGGACGTTATCAATGATCTGATTGTGGATCTGCACCAGAAACTGGGCCAGACGGGCGTGGTGATTACCCATGACATGCGGTCGGCGTACAAGATCTCTAATCGCATCGCCATGCTGTATGAGGGGAAAATCGTTCAGATCGACACGCCGGAGGCCATCCAGAATTCGGCCGACCCCGTCGTCCATCAGTTTGTGACCGGGTCCGCGCAGGGGCCTATTCAAATGAAAGTCAGGGCTTATGACTAACGGAGAGCCGTCCTCTAACGAACATCTGTCTCCGGAGAGCAAAGTCGGCCTTTTTGTTCTGGCCGGTCTGGCGGTTCTCATGGTCAGCATCCTGATGCTGGGCGATATCCATTTCCGGCCCCAGAATACCTTCCACGCCATGTTCAATAATATTGAAGGCATCACCGATAAATCCCCCGTCAAAATTTTCGGCGTGGAGGTCGGCTCTGTAAAAACTGTCGAGTTGGAAGACGGGCGGGCACGGGTCACCGTCGCCCTCCGGAAAGGTGTCCCGATCTATAAGAACGCGGTGATGCGCATCCGTTCCACCGGGATCATCGGCTCAAAGTTCATCGCTCTGGATCCCGGGAAACTCGAACCCGGTGTTCCGGAAGAAGAGCAGAGACTTCACAGCGGGGACACGATCATCGGTAAGGACACGATGTCGATCGACGAGCTGATGGAGCGCGTGGCCAAATCCCTGGATGAGGTGACCGGCGGCGGCAAGCTGGGGTCCAACTTGAACGCGACCATGGAAAACCTCCGTCACATCACCGACGCCCTGAACGCGGCGGTCGGGCGCCAGCAGCAGTCCTTGATCCATATCGTCAAAAACGTGGAAGATTTCTCGGCGCACGCTAAAGCTGTTGCGGAACAGCTGGATGATGTGCTCAAGAACAGCAAGGAAGAGATCAAGGCGGCGGTCCATAGCCTGAAGGAAACGCTGGACAAGTCCAATAACATTCTGGGCAACCTGCAGAAGGGCAATGGCGTGCTCGGCACGCTCCTGTCGGACAAAAAAGCCGGCGAGGACATCAAGGAGTCGGTGACCAATCTTAAGCAAGCCAGCGAGTCTGCCAAACAGGTGCTGGCGCGTTTCACCAAGGTCCGTGCGTTCTGGGAAATCCAGGCCCGCCGGGACTTTAAAGCCAATGTGGACAGAGGCGATTTTGGCCTGCGCTTGGAACCGCGGCCGAATAAGTTTTATGAGATCATGGGCCAGAATTTAAGGACGACGGGCAGCACGCGCAGCAGCTCGCAGGATTATGAGCGCCCCAATACGATTACGGCCCTCTTGGGCGAGCATTGGGGGGTTCTCACAGGGGCCATCGGCGTCATCCAGTCGCGCGCCGGCGTCGAAGCCCGTTACCGGCCATTCCAGGATACCGAAGCGCCGGTGTTGAATCGCTTGGAGCTCATTGGACAGGGTTTTGATTTTGGACGGGACGCCTTCATTGGAAATCGGCATCAGACCAATCCTGATTACACCGCCGGAGCCCGAATTAAAGTCAATCCGTGGTTGACCGTCGGCGCCCAGGCCGAGGATATCGCCGAAAGCACGGATATCACCGGCCTGGTGAACGTTTCCTTTGAAGACAAAGATATCGCTTACTTGCTGGGATTTGTCAGTTTCGCGCGATGAAGTCAAAAACCAGAACTTCTTTTCGCTGCCAGGAGTGCGGCTATTCCAGCCCGCGCTGGCTGGGCCGATGTCCCGAATGCGAACGCTGGAACTCTTTTGTGGAAGAGGAAGAAGCGCCGTCGATTCGCCCCTCGGCGGTGCGTAACCGTTCGATCACGTCTTTTTCCTCTGAGATTGTCCGCCTGGATGATATCCGTGTGGCTCCTCTCGAGCGTTCCGCGACCGGATTGGCGGAATTCGACCGCGTCCTGGGAGGCGGCGTGGTCCCGGGGTCTCTCGTGCTTCTCGGCGGACCTCCGGGCATCGGCAAATCAACGCTTATGCTCCAGGTGGCCGAAGGGTTAGCCCGCTCCAAAGGAAAGGGCCTTTATATTTCCGGAGAAGAGTCTTTGCAACAGGTGAAAGATCGTGCGCACCGCCTGAATCTTTCTGTCCCCGACCTGTCGCTCGTTTCCGAGACGGAACTCACCAAAATCATGGAGGCGATTGATAAGGTATCGCCGACGTTCTGCGTGGTCGATTCCATTCAGACCACGTACCGGGAAGATATGTCCAGCGCTCCCGGGTCGGTCGGCCAAGTGCGGGAATGCACCGCTGAAATCCTGCGCCTGGCCAAATCGCGCGGCTTGACCGTCTTTGTCCTCGGCCACGTCACCAAAGAAGGAGACATCGCCGGGCCGCGCGTTCTGGAACATATGGTGGACACGGTCCTTTATTTTGAGTCCGAGCGCGAGCAGGTCTTCCGGCTTCTGCGGTCCTATAAGAACCGTTTCGGGCCGACGCACGAGGTGGGGGTTTTCCGCATGACCGGCGAAGGCCTGCAAGGTGTGCAAAGTCCGTCGGAAATTTTTCTCAACGAGCGGTCGCGGGCGCCGGGATCGGTCGTGGTGGCCAGCCTCGAAGGGACGCGGCCGCTGATGCTCGAAGTCCAGGCGCTGGTGAGTCGGACGCATTTCGGTTTCCCCAAGCGCATGGTGACCGGTATCGACGCCAACCGGGCGCTCCTCCTCATCGCCGTTTTGGAAAAGCGGCTTGGACTTCATCTGGAAACTGAAGATGTCTTCGTGAATATTGTCGGCGGGATCAAAATCAAGGAACCCGCCATCGATTTGGGGGTGGCGCTGGCGATTGCCAGCGCGCACCGCAACCAGACGCTCGATCCATCGACCGTATGGATCGGCGAAGTCGGTCTCGGAGGAGAAATTCGTTCCGTCGGGGCGCTCGCCATGCGCCTCACCGAGGCCTCGCAGTTGGGATTTAAGCGCGCCGTGGTTCCGCAGGCTAACCTGCAGGAGGCCGGTCGGGAGCTCCATTCATTAAAACTTGATATCCAGGGCATCCGCTGGCTTTCCGAGGCATTACAAGATTCCCCCGCGCAGGGAACGAAAGGATAACGTTTATGACCTTGTGGTTTTTCCGTCTGACCGTGGTGATCTTGTCTCCCATTATCGGGTGGTACAAAGTCTCCTCCGACTGGCGCGGCATTGCCGTCGGAGTGGCCGCCGCTCTCTTCGTCATCGGGGTGGAGATCTTTATGGAACACGTCCCGCTCAGCCATCTGTTGTACGGAGCTTTGGGCGGTGGTCTGGGTTTTATCTTCGCGGTCCTCATCAATGAAGTGATCACGCGCGTGAATGAGCCGCATCTCACCATCTGGATGGAAAAAGCGTCTCCTTACATTTTCATCGTGCTCACCTATCTGGGCGCGGTGATCTCAGTGCGCCGCCAGCAGGAAGTGGAGGCCATCGACCGCGGAGACGTCCCCGTCAAAGGCGGCAAACGCCGCGGCCAGGACGTGAAGGTCATCGACACCTCCGCCATCATCGACGGCCGCGTCGCGGACGTTTTTGAAACCAAGTTCCTGACCGGTCCTCTTATTGTCGGCCGGTTTATCCTCAAAGAGCTCCAGGACATCGCCGATTCGTCCGATGCGGTCAAGCGCTCACGGGGCCGACGCGGGCTGGATATTCTGGCGCGCTTGCAGGACCATCCCGATATCCAGGTCAAGGTTTACGAAAAAGATTATCCGGAGGTGAAGGATGCCGATGGAAAGCTGGTGGTCCTGGCGCGGGAACTGGACGCCAAGATTATCACGACGGATTTCAATCTGAATAAGGTCGCCTCTCTTCAAGGCGTCACCGTCCTGAACGTCAATGACCTGGCGAACGCGCTTAAGCCGGCCGTTCTTCCCGGCGAAAAGATGACCATCTATATCGCCAAGGAAGGCAAAGAGAAGGAGCAGGGCGTCGGTTATCTGGATGACGGGACCATGGTGGTGGTGGAGGAGGGGCGGCGCTTAGTCGGCAAGAAGGTGGATGTGGTCGTTTCTTCCGTTCTTCAGACGTCCGCCGGCCGCATGATCTTTACAAAATTGCGTGAGAAGGAATAAAGACACCGCCGCCATCATCGTGGCCGGGGGGAAAGGTCTGCGGTTTGGCGGCCGCATCCGCAAGCAGTACCTTCTTTTGAATGGCCGTCCGATCGTCTGGTGGTCGCTTCGCGCCTTTGAAAAAAGCCCCTCGATCCGCCTGATGGTGCTGGTGGCTCCCGCGGAGGATATCCCGCGGCTCCGCTCCAAAATCCGCGGATGGAAGTTCAAGAAACTTTTCGCCATCGTGCCCGGGGGGCTGACGCGCGCGGATTCCGTCCGCCAGGGTCTGTCGGCTGTGCCGGAATTCTGCCGTTATGTGGCCGTCCATGATGCGGTGCGGCCTCTGATTAAGCCGGAAACAATTGAAAAGGTCGTTCAAGCGGCGCGCCGCGCGAAAGCGGCTCTGGCCGCCTGCCCGAGCAAAGACACGGTCAAACTCGCGCAGGCTGCCGGTTATGTGCGCGCCTCTCCGGCCAGAGAGACGGTCTGGCTGGCCCAGACGCCGCAGGTGTTTGACCGGTGTCTTCTGGTTCGCGCCAATGCTAAAGGGAAGCGACTGGCGGTGACCGATGATTCTCAGCTCGTTGAAAAACTGGGGGTCCGCGTGAAGTTGGTAGAATCTCCTCCGGAGAACATGAAGGTGACAGTCCCCATGGACTTCATTCTGGCCCGCCGTATTCTTCAGGAACGCCGATGAGCTTTCGCACCGGCATCGGATATGATATTCATCGTTTGACGCCCGGACGGCCGCTCTGGCTGGGAGGCGTTCTGATCCCTTATGAGAAAGGGCTGGACGGTCATTCCGATGCCGACGCCCTTCTTCACGCGATCATCGATGCGCTTCTGGGGGCCGCCGCGCTCCCGGACATCGGCCATTATTTTCCTCCGTCCGATCCCAATATCAAAAATATCGCCAGCGCTACGATGCTCGCCAAGGCCGTCAGCGAAGTCCGGCGTATCGGATATCGCCTCGTGAATGTTGATTCGGTGGTGATCGCCGAAGCTCCGAAGATTGCGCCGCACCGGGAAGCCATGCGCAAAGCGATCGCCCGACTCCTCGGGATCTCCGCGTCGGACGTTCAGGTCAAAGGGAAAAGCAATGAGGGCCTGGACGCCGTCGGTCGAGGCGAAGCGATCGCCGCGCAGGCGGTCGTCCTGCTCGAAGGCCGATGACGCTTCAGATTTATAATACGCTGACCGGCCGGCAGGAGCCCTTCCAATCCATCGATCCTCAGACCGTCCGTATGTACGTCTGCGGCATTACGCCCTACGACGTCTGCCATGTCGGGCATGCGCGCTGCTATGTCGTCTTTGATGTCGTCCGACGCGTCTTGAAAGCCAACGGCTATCGGGTCCGATTTGTCCAGAATTTTACGGATGTCGACGACAAGATCATCACCCGAGCGCAGGAGCGCGGGGTAAAGCCCTCCGAGCTCGTCCGGCAGAACATCGATGATTTCTTCAATAAAATGGACGCTTTGGGTGTTGAACGTGCGGACGCCTATCCCAAGGTCACGGAGCATATCCCGGATATTATCACGCTCATCAAGAAGCTCGTGGACAACGGCGTGGCCTATCGGCTGGGAGGCGACGTGTATTTTTCCGTCAAAGGATTTCCCTCCTACGGCAAGCTCTCCAAACGCCCCCTGGAAGAGCTGCAGTCAGGGGCGCGGATCGATGTCAACAAGGAAAAGAAAGATTCTCTGGATTTCGCTTTATGGAAGGAATCCAAACCGGCAGAACCCGCGGAAGTATCATGGGATTCCCCTTGGGGGAAAGGCCGGCCCGGTTGGCATATCGAATGTTCTGTGATGTCCATGAAGCACCTTGGCGTCCCTTTTGACATTCATGGCGGCGGTCTGGACCTCATCTTCCCGCATCATGAAAATGAAATCGCCCAGTCCGAGGCGGCGACCCGCAAGCCCTTCGCCAATGTGTGGATGCATAACGGTTTCGTGACGGTGGACCGCGAAAAAATGTCCAAATCGCTTAATAATTTTTTCACGCTGAGTGAAATTTTCGCTCAGTATCAGCCTTCGGTGGTGCGATACATGCTCCTGTCGGTTCATTACCGCGCCCCCCTGGATTTTTCGAAGGAGATTCTGGAGCAGAGTCGCCAGGCGCTCTCCGGTCTGCGGGATTCGATCGCTCGCGCCAACCGAGTCCTCCAGAAGCAGGAATTCGGCGTGGACGAATCGGACAAGCCGGGCTCTGAAATCGCCCGCGCAATCGAAGAACTTGTCAACGAATTCCATGAAGCTCTCCGGGATGATTTCAATACGCCGGAAGCTCTCGGGATCCTGCATAAAATGATCAAGCTTCTGGAAAAACAGTTCTTGACCAATACGGTCTCGCGGGGGTCCGTCCGCTTTATCTTGAGCAAAATCCGTTCCTGTGCTGAGGTCCTCGGCCTGGATCTTTTCTCCTTCATGCAGGGTCTTTTCATCCCGGCCGAGGTGACCCGTCTTGCACAGGAGCGCGAAGCAGCGCGGCAGCGTAAGGATTGGAAGAAAGCGGACCGCTTCAGGGACCAGATCTCCCTCGCGGGGTATGTGGTTGAAGATACCGCCCAGGGTCCGCGTTTGCTGCCAAAAGCCTCAGTCTGAGAATGCAGAGCAATGATTTCATTTGTGGTCGCCAGCCGGTGCTCGAGGCAATCAAAGCCGGGCAGCGTCCCCTCCACAAGATATGGATTCAAGAGGGGACCGGAGGAGAAATTACCCGGGAAATCGAACGTCTGGCTCGCACGAAGGGCATTCCTGTCGAATGGGCCAAGCGCGAGCATCTCGACAAGCGTGTGCAGGGGCACCACCAGGGCGTTGTCGCCCAGGCGAGCGCCGCCGCGTTCCTCGAATTAGACGATTTTATCCGTTCATTGGGGACAGTCCCCACAGAGCAATCCATTGTCGTTGTGGCGCTGGATGAGATTCAGGACCCGCACAATATCGGCGCCATTTTGCGCAGTGGCGGATTTTTCGGGGTTTCAGCGGCTATTATTCCGCGGTGGCGGAGTGCTCCCGTCGGGGAGACCGCGGCGAGGGTTTCTTCCGGGGCGATTGAACATATTCCGCTCATCCGGGTGCGCAATCTGGCCGAGTCTGTGAATGATTTGAAAGAGACCGGGTTTGAGGTCATCGGCGCGGACATGGAGGGCAGCTCCATCAGAGAGCATCAACCCGGCAATCGCTCAGCGATTGTCTTTGGCAGCGAAGGCAAAGGGCTCAGGCGCCTGGTGCGCGATAGGTGTGATAAACTACTGAAGATCCCCGGGCAGGGGCCGGTGGCCTCGCTCAATGTCAGCGCCGCCGCCGCGATTTTCCTGTACGAATTTTGCCGACGTAGCTCAACTGGTACCATCGGTCCGATGCGTCGCTGGACCGATGGCCCCGCCTCGAGCGAAGCATAGGAAGCGGGGGAGCACCTGTTTTGTAAACAGGTGGTTGGTAAGGAAGGCGAGTTCGCAGCCGACGTAGCTCAATTGGTAGAGCACCTGTTTTGTAAACAGGTGGTTGGAGGTTCAAGTCCTCTCGTCGGCTGCGAACTCGCTAACCTTCGAGTCAAGTCCTCCCATACGCACGATCGCCCTAATGGCGATCGTAATGCGTATGGGCCCGGCCACCCGGACAACGCGCGAGCGCTTTGTACGGACCATCGCCACCTTTGATATGGGTGAGCGATGGCCGCCACCTTTGAAAAATTGGTGGCGGAGGTCGTAGGCTAGCTTTCCCAGAGAGTTCTAAGGGCGGGGAAAAAGGTGGTGCTGAGGGTAGGATTCGAACCTACGTAGGGCAAAGCCCGGCAGATTTACAGTCTGCTCCGATTGACCGCTCCGGCACCTCAGCGTGAAGGATCTAATTTTAGCAAACCCGCTCCGGCCCAAGAGGCTTTAATCTCGCCCGTGCCTTCATGGAAGTCTGGGGAACGTTGAGAACGTTTCGTCAACGAGATTGATCGTCGCGCTGGCCAGAGGCGAACGGCTGAGTTTGTCCGCGACATCGGGAGAAATTCCGCTTCCGGTCAGATAGCCGGTCAGGGGAACCGAGCCGCCTCCAAAAGTGCCTGAATCAGAGTCTTGATCTCCTTTCCAGAGTTTGTTGTTTTCTCGATCCGTGAGCCAGAACCTCGCCTTCACCTCACGGCGCGTATAAATCGTCAGCTGAGCGCGATTGAAAGCGAGCAGTTCCCCATGAAGAATGCCGTCGACGCCAAGCCACGATGTCAATATCTTCGGGTCCTGATTGGCGAGAGACACCTGAAGGGGGACGTCGGGGCCGACCGAGGTCCGGTCACGGATGATCTGATCAGTTTCGTCGAAGGCCTGAACCCTGTACCCGCATTCTTCAAGCTTGTGCCTGATGAGCGCGCGCAGAATCATGGCGCCCTCGGCATCGCCGGCCTTATTATTCACCGGGAGCACCGCAATCTGCCTCGGAAAATCAGGACCGGCCGTGATCTCCGCCTTCAGTTTCTGGACAGGGCCGTTTTCCTGGGAGACAGACACGCATCCGGCAAGGAACAGCAAGAGGATTTGTAGGGGCAGGCCTTGTGCCTGCCCGAAATTCAATCTCAATCGCGGGCGGACACAAGGTCCGCCCCTACCGACTGTGGATTCTCCCAATCCAGTACAGAGCGGCGAGCGTCGCAAGGAAAAGCGTGGAAAGAATCGTCGAAAGACGCGGAATGTTCCGTGAACGGCGTGCGGCCTGCGGATTCATGCGGTACAGATGCGACAGGTGCTTCACAAATTGATTTTATCTAATTTGTGCTGGACGTCAAATCTACTTTGGTAAAATCGACTAACGATGAGGCTTCATTACCTTCAGCACGTTCCGTTTGAGGGGTTGGGTAAGATCGAAGAATGGGCCGCTAAATCCGGGCACTCCGTCACCACCACAAGACTTTTTGCGCACGAATCTCTTCCTCATGTGGAATCTCTGGATATGCTGGTCGTCATGGGCGGGCCCATGGGAGCCAATGATGATCCCCGGCTCAAATGGATGAGGGGGGAGAAGCTCTTCATCGAACTGGCCATTCAGAAAGAAAAGAAAGTGCTTGGCATTTGCCTGGGCGCTCAGCTGATCGCCAGCGTTCTGGGCGCCAAAGTGTACGCCAATCCCCAGAAGGAAATCGGCTGGTTCCCGATCGAACTCAATCCGCCTAATGTTCGTCACCATGCGCTCAATGTCCTGCCTCAGCGAACCACCGTTTTCCATTGGCACGGCGACACCTTTGATTTACCTAAAGGCTCCATCCATCTGGCACGCAGCCGCGCCTGCGAAAACCAGGCCTTTGCGATCGGAAACCAAGTGGTGGGGCTGCAGTTTCACCTGGAGATGGGCATGCCGCAGATCGAATCGCTTCTTCGCCACGCTTCCGCCGACATCACGGCGGGCGACTATGTGATGGATCCGGAAGAGATGCTGGATCTCGCCCCCAGCCAAGCTCCTCCTTTGAACGCCGCCCTCTCCCGTTTCCTCGACGCTTTCAGTCAGAAAAACTAAAAAGCGCCGGCCGATCCTCTGGAACGGCCGACGCTTTCGTAGTTTTGGGTGAAGTCTTACTTGCTTGGGGCTGCCATCGGCGCTCCCGCCGACATCGGGCACGGCGGCATCATTCGATGGCACCATCCTCCACGGCCGAGCGCATAACCGATCAACATGCCGATGACCAGCAGAACGAGCGCAAACGCCGCTTTTCCGGCGCAGCAGCTTTTTCCGCATCCACAACCCTTTGTATCACAACACTCTTCCTTCTTGTCTTTCTCTTCCATGGGACCTCCTGTTATTCTTACGGAACTAAAACAATTTTGCCGTAGGATCCGGGCTTCATGACTTCCTCGTGAGCGCGGGCCGCATCCGCAAGCGGGATCTTCTGCCCGATGATCGGGCGCAAAGTTCCATTTTCCAATCCGGCCACAAGCGCGGAATGGACGGCGGACACCTCCTGCTCCGTGGCGTATAAAAGAGACATTCCGCGAATATCAGCGTTCTTGCCCATCGTGTCCCGGGGATCGATCTCGACTTTACCGCGGCTGCCGATCACCACTACCCGTCCCCGAGGAGCGAGAACTTTGAGATCCCTGCCTAAATTCACATTGGCGAGCATCTCGAGAATCAAATGAACGCCGTGGTCGTCCGTCAGCTTCATGAGCTTATCAAAATAACCCGGAGCGCTATGGTCCAGCACGTGATGGGCTCCCTCTTTGGCGACCAGATCGCGGCCCCTCGAGGTGCTCGCCGTTCCAATCACGACCAGGCCGCGGGCCCTAGCGATCTGAACAGCAGCCGTGCCCACCCCGCCCGACGCTCCATGAACGAGGACCATTTCGCCCGGCATGGCATGGCCGCGGTTAAAAAGCGCGTAATAAGCCGTCGCATAGGGAACGCCCATGGCGGCTCCCTGTTCAAAGGAAATGTGAGAGGGAAGCGAATGAACCTGGGATTCTTTGCAGAGGACCTGCTCGGCGTAGGCCCCGCTCAAACTCCCGGCCACATAAACCCGGTCGTTGATCTGAAAACGGGACACTCCGTCGCCGACGCCGACCACGGTTCCCGCCGCATCCATGCCGGGCGTGTAAGGAAATGCTCGGTCGCCGTAGATTCCGGATCGAATATACGTATCCACCGGATTGACTCCGGCCGCCTTGACGCGAACCAACACCTCTCCTAGTCCGGCTGATAACTCCGGAACTTGCTCCTGGACCAGGACTTCCGGCCCTCCAAAGTTATGAATACGAATTGCTTTCACGAAATTCTGATTTAACAACCACAGGGTTTGTTTGGTCCCATAACAGATCACCTCTCGTTCAATGAATATCCAATACGTTTCCCATATTCCAGAGTAGCACTTCCGCCCCCGTTTTGTCATCGGCTGTCAGGCGTTCGGGCTTCCGTTCTTTCCCTATAACTCAGCGGGAACGAAACAGTTCCCGACCTGTTGTATCATCTGGATAGATGAACTTAAGGAGGGCCCAGCATGTCTTTAACACCATCCACGATGCTGCCGTTGGGAACGTCCGCCGCCGACTTTAAATTGCCGGATGTCGTGTCAGGCAAGGCCTATGCTCTCAAGGATTTTGCGGCGAAAAAGGCGCTACTGGTTATGTTCATCTGTCAACACTGTCCTTACATCCAGCACATCAAAGCGGAACTGGCCAAGCTGGGCAAAGATTACGCTGTCAAAGATATCGCCGTCGTGGGGATCAGTTCCAATGATGCCGACAATTACCCCGATGACTCGCCTGCCGAACTCAAGAAGTTTGCCAAGGCCGAAGGCTTCACGTTTCCGCTTCTCTATGATGAAAGCCAGGAGGTTGCAAAGGCCTACACGGCGGCCTGCACGCCGGACTTCTTTCTCTTTGCGAAAGGGAAGGGTCTCCAGCCGGCGACTCCTACATTGGTATATCGCGGACAACTCGACGATTCTCGTCCCGGGAACGGGAAGCCTGTCATGGGAAGAGACCTCCGTTCAGCCATCGAGGCCGTGCTGGCCGATAAACCTGTCAACCAGGACCAACGCCCCGCCACCGGCTGCAACATCAAGTGGAAACCCGGCAACGAACCCTCCTACTTTTAAGTACCTGGTACTTTAACGGAAGCGAAGGGCGGCTTCGATTTCAAAGCGCGTCGCACAGGAGGGATGAGGACCGGGCTCTTCCGGATCCCCTTCCTGGCCGGTGCAGAAGCTGGCGCCGATAAACTCCTCTTGGCGGCTCTTCACCATTTCCCTTAAGAGGTCGCCCAGCGACATCCCGCCGTTGAAACAAGCTCGGCTGCTGCAATCGACATGCTCGCGGATGGCATCCCGGTGAATGATACGCAGTTCATAGGGGTTGGCGTCCTTCCCCCTCTCGCGAACCGCGATTCGAAAACGGTCCACTCCATCGAGCGTCCCATCAAGAGCGACCAGGTTTTTTCGCGGCGGGCGCTTCTTCACAGGAAGGATTACGGGAGCTTTTCGCCGAGAACTTTGTCCGCCTGGGCTTTCCGGTGATCGACAAGCTTTTTCTTAAGTTCCGGGCGGCTGAGCGCCAGGATTTCGATGGCGAGAAGCGCCGCGTTGGTCGCGCCGGCTTTCCCGATGGCCAGAGTGCCGACGGGAATTCCGCCGGGCATCTGCGCCGTGGACAAGAGGGAATCCAGGCCATCCAGCGCGCTTGTCATGGGAACACCGAGAACCGGCAGCACGGTGTGCGCGGCGCTGACGCCGGCCAGATGGGCCGCGCCGCCAGCCGCCGCAATCACGACTTCCACGCCGCGTGAATCCGCCTTGGTCACATAATCGGCGGTTTCCTTCGGTGTGCGATGGGCGGAGAGCACCCGGCATTCATGCTCCACGCCAAATTGCGTCAGCGTCGCATCCGCATGCTGCATCGTCTCCCAATCCGACTTACTTCCCATGATGATGACAACCAGTGGTTTAGGCATAGGCTTCCTCTCTTATTGAAGTTCCCCTATTATCCCGTATTTCGCATGCCGTTGGCGACCCCGTTGATGGAGAGAAGGACGGCGCGCTTCAAATCTTCCCGGGTGCGGCCGGAAGCCCGCCATTCTTTGAGAAGGCTGATCTGGAAGTAACTAAGCGCGTCCACGTAGGGATTGCGCAGGTTAATCGACTTCTGCAGCGTCGGATTGCTCGCCAGCGTTTCCGGCTCGCCGGTGATCAAGAGGATGCTCTCCCGCAACCACCGGTACTCCTCGTCGATCCGGAAGAAAATCCTCTCACGGATGGATTTGTCTTCGACCAGTTCCGCGTAGCGCCGGGCGATATGCATGTCTGCTTTCTGCGCGCTCATCTCCATGAAGTCCACCTGCGCTTTGAAAAATGGCCAGCGGAGATGCATTTGGCGAAGCAATTTCGTATCCCCGCCCCGTTGGCGTACGGCCGACCCAAAGCCGTACCACCCCGGCAGCGTGTAGCGGGATTGCGTCCAGCCGAAAACCCAGGGGATCGCGCGCAAATCTTCGATGCTTTCGGACCCCGCGACGCGGCGCGACGGCCGGGACCCGACATTCAAATCCTGAATCTCATGGATAGGTGTGCTCTGCGTAAAGAAGGTGACGAAATCGGGATCTTCATAGACGAGCGCACGGTAAGCCTTGTAGGAAAGCTGCGATAAAGATTCCACGGTTTTGACCCATTCCGACTCCAATTCCTGCGGATCGCGCAGAAGTTCCCCTTCAATCATGGCGGAAAGAACCAGCTCCAGATTGCGCTCGGCCAGATAGGGATTCCCGTATTTGTTGTGGATCATTTCACCCTGCTCGGTGATCTTGATGCGTCCCTGGACGGTCCCGGGCGGCTGAGCCAGAATGGCCTGATTCAGAGGCCCGCCGCCCCGCCCAATGGCTCCCCCGCGACCGTGAAAAAGAGTTTGCTTAATCCCGTGATAATGGGCTGTTTCGGTCAAGTCCATCTGCGCTTTGTAGAGCTCCCATCCCGAAGTGAAATAGCCGCCGTCCTTGTTGCTGTCGGAATAACCGACCATGATCTCCTGGAGATTGCCGCGGGCTTGCAGGTGTTTTCTGTAGTCGGGAGTGTCATAGAGCGCCGCCATGACCTCATCGCAGCGGCGCAGATCTTCAATGGTCTCGAAAAGAGGAACCAGGTCCACTCTCCCGGCCAGACCCGCCCGTTTCATCAGAGCGAAAAGTTCCAGAATATCTTCCTTTTTGTGCGTCATGCTGAGCACATAGGCCGTTGCGCTTTTTGGATCCACCTGATCCTGGATCTGCCGTATGCCGCGGATCGTCTTGAGCACCTCCCGGGCCGAGGCCGTCAGCGTGCGCGTCTGTTGAGCTTCGTATGCGGCATGGACGGACTGGCTGTTGTCCCGGATATCGAGAGAAACAAGATGAAAACCAAAGAGTTGGATCTGACGGCACAAAAACTCAACGTCTTCCGCCATCGCAGACCCGGCATGTTCGAGGGCCTCCCGCACGAGTTCCGTGTCGCCGAGGAATTGAGCGGCGTTCCTGTATCCCGGGTGTCCCGCCAGCATTCTCCGCAGTTTGTGCTTCATATAGGAAAACTTCTGCCGGTAGGGCTCTTCGAGAAAGCGGCCTTCGAGCGATCGCGCATGCTGAGGGAAACGTTTCGCATCCCGTCTCAGGGAGGCGGTCAAAGCCGGAGGCGGCGGGGCAAAATCAGCGGAGAGGCTGCAACGGCCGATCAACGCATCCACGGCGTCCACGTATTTGTAAAGGACCATCTGGCGCGAGCGTTCGGCGATCTTTCGGGTGATCTCATGGGTGACGTGAGGATTCGCGTCCCGATCCCCACCCATCCAGGAGCCGATGCTAAGTGCCGCCGGGACCTGGATTTTTCGGCCGTAGAACTGGTTCAGTTCCCGCTCCAGTTTTTTGAGCGTTCGCGGCACGCGGTCAAAAAGCACCTGGTCCAGATAAAAAAGTCCGTTCTCCGCTTCATCGATGGGATTTACGCGCCGGCGCCGGATTTCTTCCGTCTGCCAGAGGGCCTCGATTTCCGCATAAATGCGTTCCTGGAACTGGGTTTCTTCCGTCGGGGTCAGCCGGGCGCGCTCATGGTCGATCAGGAATAGCGCAATGCGCAGAAGCTTCGTCAGAATGGTCTGACGCTGGGCTTCCGTCGGGTGGGCGGTGAGCACAATTTCAATCGAGAGCTGGTTGAAGCATTTCTGAATCTCGGGGGGCGTGATGCCTCGCGCGCTGAGCTTCAAGGCAATCTCTTCGATCGATCCTTTCTGGGGCGCATGATCAGGCAGGTTTTCATAGTGGCGTTTGCGGCGTATGCGGTGAACTTCTTCGGCCAGATTGACCAACTGGAAATAGAGGGCAAAGGCACGAATGACCTGGGTCGCGGTGGAAAGATCCAGCGTTTCGATCCAGCGAAGGAACCGTTTTTCCAGCCCGGGGTCAAATTTCTTCCTCAGCTGGAGAGTGGTCGACCGCGCATGCTCGACCGCTTTGGAAACCGTTTCCCCGGCGTGCTTGTGCACCACCTCTTCCAAACGCTTGCCGAGAAAGTCGATGTCGCGCCACAGAGGAGCGAGTTTTTCCGGAGCTCTGGGAACGCGGGGTGACATGTTCACCGAATCGTTTCTTGTTGGCGTTCCAGGTGCACCATCAAAAGACTGATGTCGGAAGGGGTGACCCCAGGAATGCGGCTGGCCTGTCCGATGGAAGCAGGCCGGACGGCCTTCAACTTTTGACGAGTTTCCGTCAGTAGGCCGCGGATCGTATCAAAGTCGAAAGACGATGGGATCTGGCGTCGCTCCATCCGGGAAAAGCGTTTGATTTCCGACTGCTGTCGGCGGAGATATCCTTCATACTTGATCTGCACCTCGACCTGTTGACGGACCTTTTCGGCAGACCAGGGCGAGAGATTGTCTTCCGAAACAGAGCCATCGAGCCATCCCATCGGCAGGCTCTCCCCTTGCCTTAACCGTTTTGCCAATGTCTCTTGAGTCTCTTGATCCCGCGTCCGCTCGAGATGTTCCAGATTTATATGCACCAGCGTTTTGTAACGCTCAAAAGAGCGGAAAGTTTCATCGTCGATAAGACCCAGGTGGCGGCCAAAGTCCATCAGACGCAGATCGGCATTGTCTGTTCGCAGATGCAGGCGATATTCCGAGCGCGAGGTAAACATCCGGTAAGGCTCATCAATCCCCTTGGTCACGAGATCATCGATCAGGACGCCAATATAGGACTCATCGCGCTTCAGAATGAAGGGATCCTGTCCTTTGACCTTGAGCGCGGCATTGATGCCCGCCACGAGGCCCTGTCCGGCGGCTTCTTCATAGCCGGTCGTGCCGTTGATCTGGCCGGCAAAAAATAAATTCTCGACGCGCTTGGTTTCCAGCGTGGGATAAAGTTGAGTGGGGGGGCAATAGTCGTATTCGACGGCATAGCCGGGTCGCATGACTTCCGCCTTTTCAAGGCCCGGGATGGAGCGAACGATCTGGATCTGCACGTCTTCCGGCAGGCTGGTGGAAATGCCGTTCACGTAGACTTCCTCGGTCGTATAGCCTTCCGGTTCGATAAAAATATGGTGCCGCGGCTTATCCGGGAATTTGACCACCTTGTCTTCAATCGACGGGCAATAGCGCGGCCCCTTCGACTTGATCACCCCGGAATAGAGCGGAGAACGGTCGAGATTGTTCCGGATAATCCGGTGCGTCTCCTCATTGGTGTAGGTGATCCAGCAAGGCAGCTGGTGTTGTGTCAGTTTTTCCGTGAAGTGCGAGAAAGGGACTGGAGGATCGTCACCCGGCTGCTTTTCACAGACCTCAAAGTTTATCGTTCGAGCGTTCAGGCGCGGCGGCGTGCCGGTTTTGAGGCGGCCCAGCTCAAATCCCAGCTCCCGGAGCGGACCGGACAGGTGCTGCGCTGAGTGTTCACCGGCGCGTCCGCCGATATTCTGCGTGAGCCCTACGTGCATCAGTCCCTGCAGGAACGTTCCGGTCGTCAAAATCACGGTCCGGCCTCGATACACGGTGCCGGTTTTGACCTCAATCCCTGTCGCGCGACCGTTCTGCGTCAAGACGCGAACGGCTTCACCTTGTTTGAGATCAAGACCGGGCTGGAGCTCGAGGGTATGCTTCATCGAAAACTGGTAGAGCTTCTTGTCACACTGCGCGCGCGGGGATTGAACCGCGGGGCCGCGGGCGGAATTGAGCATCCGGAATTGAAGGCCGCTGCGGTCGGTGTTTTTCGCCATCTCGCCGCCCAGAGCATCCACATCGCGCACGATCTGGCCCTTCGCGAGGCCTCCGATGGAGGGGTTGCAGGACATCTGCGCGACACTGTCGAGATTCATGGTGACGAGAAGCGTCGGCAGCCCCAGGCGCGCGGCGGCCAGGGCCGCTTCGCAGCCGGCGTGACCGGCTCCGATGACAATAACGGCGTATTCTTTAGGGTAAACGGGCATGTTCAAAATAATCGATCACGCCTTCGGCGACGGCCATGGCCAGATGGGCTTGGAAGCCGCCCTGGGCCAGATCCCTTCCTTCCGCCCGGTTGGACAGAACGCCCAGCTCGATCAAAACCGCCGGCATATGCGCCGAGGCGCTGACAAAACTGCGCCTCTTGATGCCGTTATCGCGATGACCCGGAAGCGCTTTGGCCAGCGCTTCATGAATGGACTCGGCCAGGAGCCGACTTTTCCACCGATAATAAAACGTCGTAAACCCTTTAAAGTGCCGGTCCCTGTTCCAATCGCAATGGATCCGGATATACGCATCCGCTTTGACGATGTTGGCCAGAATGGCCCGCCCGCGATTGTCCGCCGGCGACGAGTAGCCGTATCGCCAGGGGTTATCGTGCGTGCGCGTCATGTACACCTTGGCCCCCTGGGCTTCCAGAAGCGGAGCGACGGTTTCCGCCACCTGGAGGGCGACATCGCGTTCATAAACACCTCGGCGGGCCCGCGCTCCGGGATTAATGATTTTTCCCGCGTCATTCATGACCGCATGACCCGGGTCGAGAACCAGAACCTTGCCTTGAAGGGGTTTGTCGCTTGCCCATGCTGTCATTGCGAGGAGCGCTATCCCCCCTATGACGGGAAGAGCGCGACGCGGCAATCTGTCAAAACAGATTGCTTCGCTTCGCTCGCAATGACGGCCTGGGCTACTTAAGGAGATAGACGTGGTCCCCGCGGCGGGCGCGTCCGATGACCTTGATGCCGACGGCGTTCTTCTTATCAGCCTGTGTCACGGGAGCATGGTCGATCTGCATCGAATCGACCGCCTGCTCGAGGTTGGTGGTATGCCCCAGCACCTGAATCCGCTGCCCAAGGGCAAGCGGCCCCTGCAGAGTGAGGGCGATCACGCCGATTTTGGCGAAATAATCTTCGACGTACCCCAGAAGCACGCCGTTGACCGGGGCGATAACGCCCGATCGCGGTGAAGAGGCGGCCTGCGGCTTGGCCGATTTGGCGGTCTTTTTAGTTTTCTTGACGGCTTTGGCTGAAGGCTGTTTTGAAGAAGCCTTCCTGACTTTGACGTTTGACTTCGCCGGTTTGCGCGCCTTAGATTTCCTTGCCGGCTTGGCTTTCGCCTTGGAACGAGTTTTCTTCTTCATAAAAGCCTCCTTTCACATAATCTCGGCATCAAAATGGTACTTTTTCTCCGACGGGATTAGCAATTCTTCTCAGCGCCTATTGTATAATTCCCCCTATGCCAAAACGAACTTATCAACCGAATGTACGCCGTCGCGCAAAGACGATCGGTTTTCGAGCTAAAATGAAGACGCCGGGGGGGCGTCGGGTGCTGAAAAGCCGCCGACAAAAAGGCCGCTGGCGGCTCATCCCCGAATAACTCAATTTTGGATCAGCGGTTTCGCTGGGACGAGCGGTTGCATCGGACGTGTGATTTTAAGCGGGTCTTTCAAGAGGGACGCCGTTTCAGCGCTTCAGGCCTGACCGTCTGGATTCTGAAACGTCAGGACGCGCAAGAACCTCAACATTCGCGATTGGGATTGGCGATTCCTAAAGCTTACGGCAATGCCGTGGCCCGGAATCGCCTCAAACGTTTGATCCGCGAAACTTTTCGGCTCAACAAGACCGGGTTGCCGCCGGGAGTGGACATGGTATTTTCCGCGCGGTCGACGCTGGCGAAACCCCGCTATCAGACCATTGAACCCCTTGTGATAAAGCTATGGACACTCGCAAAGTTAATACCTTCATCCCCCGCTTCCTGATCCGACTTTACCAGGTCCTGCGATCAGGATCGGCGCCGCGCTGCCGGTTTTACCCCACCTGTTCGGACTACATGCTGGAAGCGCTGGCCGCCAAAGGGCTTTTCGCCGGAGCCGGGGCAGGGATTTTAAGGATCTTGAAATGCCATCCCTGGCATCCCGGCGGCTACGATCCGGTTCGGTCTTAAGGAGACTGTATGGAAAGTAAAAACTTCTTGTTGGCCATGGGACTGATTGTGTCCTTCCTCTTATTGTGGACTGTTTTTGTCGTTCCGCGGTTTACCCCACCACCTCCACCCAATGCTGCAACGACCGACGCAGGAGTTGGCGGGGTGACGTCGCCGCAGACCATGGCCGGCACTCCCTCAGAGCTGAAATCCGCTCATGCCGAGCGCGGCCAGGCCGTCGTCCTTCCGAATGCGATCCTCCATGACGAAAATAACGAAATCGTTTTTTCCCCCCGGGGTGGAGCCGTCCGGAACTGGCGGTTGAGTTCTAAAGGCCAGGAAGTGGACCTCGTCCTGAACCCCGATGATGACGTGCTTCCATTGGCCACCTTTCCCGATACGATTTTTAAGATTACGCCCGGAATCCGCCGGGCCGTGATGGAAGCGGCCCTTCCGGACGGGCTGCGTCTGACCAAGACGCTGACGCTGAGTCCATCCGGATACCTGCACCAGCTCTCGTTCCGTTTTGAAAATCCGACCTCTCAACCTATGGAACTCGCCCGGTGGGAATGGGGCTGGGGACCCGGAATTGGAACCGCGCCAACCGAACAAAAAGAAAATACACGTCTCATTCGCGCCATTACGCTGGGCAAGCTGAAAGTCCATGTGATCAAGGAAGCCGACCATCCGGAATTCGGACGTTGGGCCGCCATCGACAATCGTTATTTCCTGGCCGCTTTTGTCCCGCAAGCGCCGCATCCCGTCGATCTGGCGGTCTCAGGGGCCAAGGCACAAACCCGCCTGCGCCTGATCGAGACCACGCTGGTCCCGGCCCGCGGAGAAACTACGCTGACGTACGATCTTTATGTCGGTCCAAAAGGCTTCACGCAGCTCAAGAAGTATGGGAAAGGGCTGGAAGAAAGCGTCGATTTCGGCACCTTTGCGACCCTTGGCCGCTGGGTTCTGGATGCGATTTATTATCTGAAGGCCGTAACGGGCAACTATGGCGTGGCGATCATCCTGCTCACGATCGGGATTCAGATCGTCATGTCTCCTTTGACGATAAAAAGTTTTAAAGCGACGCTTGCGATGAAGAAACTGCAGCCGAAAATTGCCGAAATCCAGGCGCGGTTCAAAAACGACCCCAAGCGCCTGAATATCGAAATGATGAATGTCTACAAGAGCACAGGGACAAACCCCTTCGGCGGATGCCTTCCGATGCTGCTTCAACTCCCGATCTTTTGGGCGCTCTTTACGACGCTCCGTAACGCCTACGAGCTGCGCGGGGCGCCTTTCGTCGGCTGGATCCGCGACCTCTCGACGCCGGACGTGCTGTTTCAAGCGGGAAGCGTGCCCATCCATGCGCTCCCTCTGATCATGGGTGGCGCGATGTATTTTCAGCAGAAGATGTCCGGCGCGGCGTCGGACCCCACGCAGAAGCAGATGATGACCCTGATGCCGATCATGTTCACCTTCATGTTCTACGGTTTTCCGTCCGGGCTGGTCCTTTACTGGCTCACGAATAACCTGATGACGATGGCCTTTCAGTGGAGCTTCCAGCGCTACAGCCAACCGCCGTCATCCGTGATTGAGACGACCCTCGTCAAATAATGCAATCGCCCCAGGACACGATCGCCGCCGTCGCCACTCCTTTCGGGGAAGGGGGACTGGGGGTGATCAGAGTCAGCGGAACGCGGGCGATCGAGATCGTTTCCAAAATATTCCACAGAGGCGCAAAAACGTCATTCCCCGCGGCCTCTGGCGGGGAATCTATGGATCCCCTGCCAGCGACCGCAGGGGATGACGACTTTTTTAAAAATGCCTCCTCGCATACCTGTCATCTCGGGACAATCAGGGATATCGATCAAGTGGTCGTCACCCTTTTTCGTGCCCCTCAGAGTTATACCGGCGAGGATATCGTTGAAATCTCGGCCCATGGCAATCCCCTCACCCTTCAGAAGATTCTGAATCTCTGCATTCAGAAGGGCGCTCGGCTCGCCGGGCCAGGGGAATTTACCGAGCGCGCCTTCATTAACGGTAAAATGGATCTGACACAAGCGGAAGCGGTCGCGGAATTGATCCGCGCCAAAACCGATAAGACGCAGGCGGCGGCGCTTGCTCAAATGCAGGGCACGCTGGCGCAACGAGTCCGGCAGCTGCGGGGCCGTCTGCTTCCTCTATTAGCCTACATCGAAGTGGGTCTCGACCATTCCGATGAGAATCACGACTTTCTCCTGCGGGAAAATCTATCCGTACGCTGCGGAGAGGTCCAGGACGAGATCGGAAATCTTCTCCAATCGGCGCGCGTCAGCAAGATCCTCCGGGAAGGACTGCGCGTCGCGCTCGTCGGCCGCCCGAATGTCGGCAAATCGAGCCTCTTGAACGCTCTATTAAAGGAAGACCGCGCCATCGTGACGTCGACGCCCGGCACGACGCGCGATACGCTCGAAGAAAGCCTCAATTTAAACGGAATTCCCGTTGTGCTGACCGATACCGCCGGGCTCAGACAGAATTCCGCCGATCCGATCGAACAGTTGGGTATGGAACGTGCCCGAAAAAGCCTTGAAGCGGCGGATGTCGTGCTCGGCCTTTTCGATGGTTCGGAAGCGTATTCCGCGCAGGATGAGCCTATGGTCCAACAGGCCATGGGCAAGCCGCACCTCTGGATCATCAACAAGAGCGACCTGCCGCAGAAATTTTCCAGAGAGAAGCTCGAAACGTTGAATGGGAAAGCGCCTGTCCTCGAACTTTCGGCCAAAACCGGCGATGGATTGGACAAGCTCATCGATGGGTTGGTGAACTTCGCACTGGATGAGAAATCCCGCGCTTCCGAAGCGCAATGGCTTTTAAATGCTCGTCACCAAGCCGCTCTTGAACGGGCGGCCGAAGCCTTAGCCCGAGCCTCCGAAGCCGCGCAAGCGGAATCCTATGAGGAATGCGTTGCGCTCGAACTCCAGACCGCGCTGGGCGCCTTCGGGGAAATCATCGGGGAAACGACCACGGAAGATTTGTTGGATCAGATTTTCTCGGCATTTTGTGTCGGCAAATAAGGAGGGTATATGCCATTCGTGCACATCAGGATGTTTCCAAGGCCGCAGGAAGTGAAGAAGGCGCTCGCGGAAGAACTGACCAAGGCGATCAGCAAGCACTGCAAAATCAGCGATGAGCACACGTGGATCGTTTTTGAAGACGTTTCGAAGGAACATTGGAGCATGGGAGGGAAATTACAAGGATGATGATCGGCGTCCCCAAAGAGATTAAGATCGGAGAATTCCGTGTTGCGCTGACGCCGGCCGGCGCTGAGGTCCTGCGCGCGCAAGGTCATCGGGTGCTCGTCCAAAAAGGCGCCGGTGTCCATGCCGGTTTTGCGGACAAGGACTATCGTCAAGCGGGGGCCATCCTCGTGACCGCCTCCCGAGCCTGGGGGGCCAATCTTATCGTTAAAGTTAAAGAGCCTCTGCCCGGCGAATTCAAGTATTTCAGGCCCGGGCAGATCCTGTTTACCTTCCTGCACCTCGCGCCCAATCTGGGGCTCGTTAAGGCTCTTCTCAAAGAGCAGGTCACCGCCGTCGCCTACGAAACTATCGAGGAAGAAAAAGGAAAGCTTCCGATCCTGGAACCCATGTCGGAAATTGCAGGGCGTATAGCGGCGCTCATGGGCGCCTACTATCAGGCCAATCCCCAGGGCGGGCGAGGCATTCTTTTCGGTGGGATGCCGGGCGTCTTGCCGGCGCATGTGGTGATTTTAGGCGGAGGAACGGTCGGAGAAAACGCCGCACGGGTCGCTCTGGGGATGGGGTCGCGCGTGACGATTCTGGAGCGGCGCTCCGAGCGCATGCGCTACCTGGACGAAATCCTGCCGCATGTCGAGACCCTCATGGCGGATCCGGCCGCCGTGCGATCCGCGGTCAGCTCGGCGGATATTCTCATCGGCGCCGTCCATATCCCCGGAGCCCGGACACCGCAGCTGGTGACCCGAGCCATGGTGAAGAAAATGAAGCCGCGCAGCGTCATCGTGGATGTGGCGATCGATCAGGGGGGAAGCTGCGAAACTTCGCGGCCGACCAGCCACGTCGAGCCGACCTATGTCGCGGAAGGCGTCCTTCACTACTGCGTTCCCAACATGCCGGGCGCCTATGGGCGAACGTCCACCCTGGCACTGACGAATGTGACCCTGGCCTACATCCATCTGCTGGTTCAAACGCCTCTCGCGCGCATCATCAGAGACTCTCCCGGTATCGGGAAAGGCGTCCAAGCCCACGCCGGCTATCTCACTTGTCGGCCGGTGGCGGAAGCGCAGTGCCTTAAAGCGGTGGCGTTAGAATCGGTCCTAAGTCGTTAGAAACGATTTGATTTTTTAATCAGGTCCGGCAGCCAGGAAACGGCTGGAAGGTCTTCGAGCGAGTGTGGCATCCGCCAGGTCCAGTTCTGATGGCCGACCGTCCCCGGCATGTTGATGCGGTGGCCGGTGCCCAGGCCCAGAATCGTCTGCAGAGAGAGCATGACCCACCGGGAAGGACAGGCAAAAAGCCTCTCCAGAATCCCGCGCTCAAAATCCTCCGGAGAAATCCCTTCCGATCCGGACGGCATGGCGTAGACGGCGGCGATGGACTTGCGCTGGTCGCCCGTCAGGCTTTCCATCCAGCCGCGCAAGGGGGGCAAGTCGTGCGTGTCGGACATCGCAAAGGAATTCTCAGGATAATGGGCGGGATCGACATGAGGGTTGGCCCTCCCTTTATCATCGTAGCCGAAGAACTGAACGACCCGCATTCCCGGAAGCCCCAGCTTGTCCCGTAATTTGTAGACGGCCTCCATCTCCGCGCCGAGATCCTCCACTACCCAGAGAGTCCCATGTTCACGCTGAGAAACGTCCAGCATCGCCCGCAAGAACGCTTCTCCTGGCCCATGGACCCATTCCGCTCCGATCTGCTGGAGGACGCCGAGGCGCTGCCCCTCAGAAAGACGGCTCCAGTCTGCTTCGCTCATCCGCTCACGGAACTGAAAGTGGAATTTAATTGGCCAGATCCAACAGACTTTCTGGTATTCCTTGGCGATGCGGGGGATCTCTCTCTCGTGCTCGATTTCGCCCAGGATCGCCGGGTGCTTCGGGATGCGCCAGTATTCCGAAATCCCCCGGAAATGGTCGAACCGGAGCCCGTTAAAGGACTTGGCGTGATACTGGACGCGCGCTTTCCACCAGGCATATCCGTCCTGGCTCATCCTGTCCCAGGCGTAGAGGGGAGAAGACCAGTTCTGCCCCAGCCAGTTGTAATAATCGGGAGGCGCTCCGCCATGGGCTTCCAAGTCAAAGAGCTCGCGGTGCGCCCAGACATCTGCGCTGTCCCCGCCGACATAAATGGGCAGATCGCCCATGAGGGAAACCCTCTTCTTGCGTGCGTACGACTGCATCCGCTGCCATTGGCGCTGGGCCACCCACTGCGCATAGGCATAGAACCCGATCAGTAAGGCATTTTCGGTCGCAAATTCATCGAGAGCGGCAGGGTCATGATCCCGCAGAGGCCCCGGCCACTCCGTCCAGGCCTTTCCCCATCCGAACCGCTCTTTGAGCGCCGAAAAGAGCGTAAAATCGTTCAGCCAGGCCTGCTCGCCGGCGCGATAGGCCGCAAAGTCATGCCGGCTGGCCGCGGGCGTTCTTTCGAAATGCAGGTAGGCTTTCCAAAGCACGCCACGTTTCAGGGCATCGACCCGGCCGTAATCCAGCCGCTCGGCCCGGCGCAGCGCTTCCAAATCGCCGCTGGCGGACATTTCTCCCAGAAAAACCTGAGCCTCCCTTGCGTCCCGCACCTCCGGAACATCATCAAGAGCGATGACGCTCAGATCAAGGCCGAAGGCGCTGTAGGCGGAATAGGGGAAAGGCGCTTGCGGGTTCAGCGGGGAAAGCGGGAGAAGCTGAATGAACGACAACTCGTGTTCATGCGCCCAATCGATGAGGGTATAGAGATCGCGGATGTCGCCAATGCCGTGGTTCCGCCTCGACCGCAGGGCAAACAGCGGCGCCAGGACGCCGGCGCTGCGCGCGGACAAGAGAGGATTGAACTTTCCGACCCCGGAGGCGATCATTAGGCCAAGATCATAGCATCCGCCCCATCGAGCCTACCAGGAAAGCCCTCTCCGAATGGTTTGCGCAGATGGCCCAGGCGCTAAAATCCGATCCAAATTAGAATAGCGCTCCCTCAGCCGCCGATTCGCCTCCGGACACTACTCCACCAGCCTGACAGAGTTAACTTTTATGCCGCGCGAAGATGGGTAGAGGAATAAGTCGGCCAGATTTTTGTACGGCTGAGGAATTCATTCATACGATGCGCCCAATTGGCATCAGACAGGAGCTTTCGGAAAGGCAAAAAGGAACTTTGAAAGGGCGTCCTTTCCAACTGAGTCTCACTCATCCACCAATCAGAGCCTCCTGCCGGAGTCATTGCGATCATGTCGCGATACAACCGAAAGAGGACGCTCTGCTGAACGGCCTCGGGAACAGACTCCAACGGCGCTCTCAGGAGTTCCGCCATTTGCGTGGCATATTTACGCCTCAGAGGATACGAGACCTCGGCGCTCCATCTGCGCAAAGCCAAGAATAGGTCATACGATCCGACAAGGAAAATCGCTTCAAGAATCACCGCAACACCGACTTTTCCGAAACGCTCAATGGCCTCCTCGGTGGAAAAGGTCTGTAACCGTTCTTCCAAGCCGGACCAGGCTGCGGCTTCAGGACTGTAAGCCAACGCAAATATCTCCTTGATTATCTCTGACGAGGCCAGGCCTCGCGACCAACCCGGATGCTGCCCGGACTGCGCGATCGGCGCGAGGGCTTGCTCGCATAAAAATGCTGGCCCTACGATGGGTTGAACAGCGGCAGGCAGCGGCACCCCCTGAAGCAAAAGCGCGGGAATAAGCGCCGTCAGCATCATCTTATTTGGATTGTTCATGAGATTCAGCGGATGCAATACGCCTCCGGGATGACAGATGGAAATAAAAGATTATGCGGCTTGACGTTCCTCGTCCATTCGATGTCGTTCCATGGCGGCGGGTCGTCCGGATTCTGTCTGGAGAAAGTCGATGAGCTTGACCAACTGTTCAGCCCATGGAGAGGCTATCCCATTCAGGCCCTTCATGATCGCTACAGCCGCCAGCAACATCTCATCTACAGTGTATCCCAGAGCTTCGCGGATACTCCAGTTGGGATGAGGCACCTTGATATTGGGATTGTTTGGACGTCCTGCGTCATCCATCGCCATGCGTAAATCAAAAAGCGGTGGCATGGTTTCTCCGGCATCTGACAGGAAAAGAAACTGAAGAAGCATTTGGGACAGCGTCTCCCTAATATCGCCTTCAGGGAAAAGGCCGCTTGGAGCATGCACCGCGAGAAGTCGTTGTGTTTTGGGCTGCAATTGACCCTGCAATGCCTGATCAGCTAGATCCTGCATCATTGTCGGAGAATCCTGTAATGCGAGAGTAGCCTGGGTCCCGGGACCATGAGTGTCGTAATAATACTCTTCACCTGGATTTTGTCCATAAATACCGGGAGAAATCATAAATAGGCAATGAATCACACCATCGACAATCGTTTGAACGCGCCCTGCGGCCTCTATGGCAGGCACATACGGGTTCCCCAGAAGTTCGATGACCATCTCCGCTCCACGACGGATGACTTTTTCGTAGAGCCGTTGCAAGACCGCTTCAGTATCGTTGAATTTGCCGCCGTTATAGTCATAAAGCCCAACGACAATTTCATCGCCCGCCCGAGGGGATTTAGAAGGATCATTGGGCCACATATAAGCCACCATGCGCTGGAGAGGCTTTTCGGGAGGACTAACTTTTCCCATCCAGAGTGGGTCCAAATCCGAAATGGAACAGATATCCCAGACTTCGGGCCCGTCCGTGTGGACGACCTTGTGGGTGATCCGCCTGCGATACCAGAAACCTGCCGGTTCCTTATCGCCTTCGGCCGGACGGGCCATTTGGATCGAGACACTCATGCGCAGGCCGCCTTTTTCATCAAAAAGGCTGTCGACGTAAGGCGCAAACTCAGACGAGCGACGAATCTCCTGGAAGAGAGCATCTGTCGCCTCTTTCGCCAACTGTTCCCGTTTTTCGGGATGAAGGAGACCTTCTTGCACTTTCTCTTGAAGCGCGTCCTGAATCAACAAGTCTTGGGCCGTCACTTTTTTCGTAGAGAGAGCGTAAACGCGTGTGAGACCGTACCCGTGGTCTTTGCGCCGCATCATGACACCTTGCCGGCCCTCAATATGGTGTTGCCGCCGGAGTCGTGCCATGGTTTCTGAAGCCTCATAGACGACATCTTCAATAGAAACGGGGGAGGTCCTGCTGACGGTCTGCATCAGGCGCTCCTTCAACTTCTCGCGCTCGAATGCTTTTGCCTGTTCGTAACCTTCGCGGTCTGCAGTCGGCTTATCCGGTTCTCGTCCGAGACCATTCAAAAACCGGCTCGTGATATAGCGTTCGCATGCCGCATAACACTTTTTCCAGGTCAGCACAGCCACTTCCCAGGGTTGAGGTAGCGGAGAGAATTGATCGGCGGGTACCGCACCTTCAAAGTCGTGAGCAATGATATCGGGACGCAACCAGGCGTCGGCCTTGGGAATGCCATAGGGTTCGTCATCGGCGAGTGTCACGTCCAGAAGTTCGGCAAAATCAAGGATCCGACCGAACTGCTGATCGAAAAGCCATTGGACAAAGAGCTGTTTTTCAATCTCTCCTTTTTCGTCTTCCATGGCTAGCGCGATGGCTACTTCATTCGTGGAATCGGCCAGCTCTCCCCAACTGGCGGATGCCCAGCCGCTGCGCCAGTTGGTCTGCATGTGCTTTAGCTTTAAGACCAGATAGAGCAAATGGTGCCGCAAGCTGCGGAGTTCCGGGTCGTTGTTTTCCGGACGTCTTTCAAACTCGGCCATGGACTTTTTCAGAGGAGATCCTTCATCCTGGTTTCCCACGTTCTTCCATAGCATATTGAAGAAGGCCTGTTTTAATTCCGAGACAATCCCTTCATTGGAAAGAGGATACGTATGACGGGTGTCGTCCGGGTAGGTCCGGGTCTCAGTATAGTTACGCGCCGCCTCAATTTTTGTGGCATTCGTCTGCATGAAGTGATCAAACTCTGATCGCAACCGCGCTGCAGTCGCCGGGGGCAGTGTTGCGGCCACATCACGGAAGGCCCAATCCAGATTGACGTACCCAGTCTCTTTGAGAAGGGTGCTCATATTGGAATAAGGGGCCGGGGCGTAGTCGGACATCGTAATCGGCGGTACCTGGACGCGATTCATTCCCATAAGCGCCACAAAGAGGATAAACTTGGCGAGGGAACGGATATCGCCTTTGCCCTGGTCCTCTCCCTCGCGATCCCGCAGAGCATATATGGGGGCAAAAATTCCATCCTTCCTAGGAGGATGACGGGCCTCGGCTAAAGCTGTGTCCGCCTGCTGCCAGAGGGCAACGCCCATGCGCTCTTGGAGCCAGGATGGCAACTTATCCAACGTTGCGTAATCCGCATCGGACAAGCTATCTCCCCAGAAAATCTTGTTATTGAGCGCATGGACCCTGATCGCCTTAAAAGGGCGACACGTGAAGAAGAGGTACTGCAGATATATTGCAGCCGAAAAACGCGTGACGAAGCCCTTGCCCCAGCCCTTCCCAACGTGCAATGCAGCAAAGACAACCGCTTGCAGAAGCATGGCGACAGCCAGATGAGCCGCCAATAAACCCAAAACATGTTCTGATGAGGAGTGCCAGAACGAAACGTCAAATAGCCTATGGCCTCCATGCAGTCCCAAAAGCCACCCAAAAAGCGCCCCGCGAAACAGGACTTCCTCGACCGGCGGCGTCCAGCGCCGGGCGCGCTGCGTGACGGCGTCGATATCCGGCAGACGGAAGCCTCGAACAGCCAACCAAACCCATGTCGCCAGCCACACCGGGCCATACACCAGCCACATACTCAACTGAACCGTTTCCCCCGACGCGCCGGCCTGAGCCGGTTTTCCAGTGTCGCCGGTATTTTCTCGCGCATTTTTCAGTAGAACAGCGACTTGGCGGACCAGAGGAAGGAATTCCCGTTCTTCATCCAAATTGCCAGGCTGTCTGCGAATGGTGATCGTAGGAAGACGGATTCCATCGAATGTTGAAACAAGCTTCGTTGGCACCTTGAAATGCTCTGTCGAAATGGCTTCTGCCGGGCTGAACGTTGGCTCCTCGGGCTTCGTAAGATTCCTGTCGACGATGATGTGGACTACGGCGTCAATTCTAACGGGATCCCCGGCCACCTTCGATTTGATCGCCACTTCATGAAGGCCTGTCTTTGACGTCGAAATGGTCATCACGTGATAAGGAACATCGTTTTCACGCCTAGGGTCTTGGATCGCAAATAGGCCATTGTCGGTTTGAACAAACAAGACGCTTCCCCACGCTTGCATTGTCCAAAGACCGGTCTCTCTCGAAACTTCCGGATGTTCGACCAAGGCAGTGGCCAAACCAGCTCTGCCCGAATAGACTGGACCTACAAAAATGACGCTTTGACCCGAGTCGTCGTGACGAATCACAGGTGCATTGACAAAACCGGGAATGCCGAAGGGCATCAGACTCTCCATAGCCTTTTCGTATCCCGCAGGAGAGAGACCCTCTTCCCGAAAAATTTGTTGGGCTTGTTCCAGTGCTTGCGCGATTTCTGCTGGAGGATCGGGAAAACGTGTGCTTCCACGAACTGCATCCGCGCCCACTGCAGCCAAAACGCCATTCGCAGCCAATTCGGCGTCATCGACCGCATCTGCATGCTGTGAGTTTGGCGCAGTACTGATGTTCCCGTTGGGTTCTTTATAGACGACAAAGACATGCACCTGCTGAGGCATCAGCTCGACATAGAGGCTTGGACCTCCGTTTTGGGTCAAATCCTCCAGTGAACGGACATAGACAGGCGCAGCACGATTCATCCCCAGCGCCATCGAGGGCTCATTTTCGCGATAGTACTTTTCCTCGAAAACCAGGCGATCCCCGTGTTGAGGGAGCCAGCTGCTCGGCAAAGGAATATAGTCCTTTTCAGGAACAGGATTAGAATTCCCTGGGTCCGCAGGCTTTGGATTGGCCACAATCAGTAGTCGCTGTCCATTCAGTTCCCGAGTCATCGCAATGAGATTTTGATTTCCGTTATGAACGACCAACTTAAATTGCTGTTGGACAACGGGAGACGCATGGAGATCGAGCATATCCACATGAAACTGCTCAATCGCCTCCGCCACTTCATTCGGCCACAGAGGAGGGGTGTCGGGCAGAATCTGTTTGACCGGCATCTTAGGCTCGCCGCGAAGCTGGCGATAATGAATCAGCAATTCGCCGCCCGCGAAGGCGAGCAAGGCGAGCAGAAGCTTCGCATAGGATAATGCCTTCTTCCAATCCAGAGGAGCGCTGTCATCATGGTTTTGCGCAAACGTGAGGCTGTGACGATCCGGAAGCCCTGACAGAGTATCGCGAATCGCTTGCGGATCCCGTTTGTCAAAGTTGTCATACAGACTCTTTTCGTAGACCGCAATGCGCGGGCGCTGCCCAGCAGTATTGTGGACCCTGGCAAACCGATTCAAATATTCCAAATCGCGATAAGCCTCGAGAATAATTCTGAAATCCGGCTGCGATACCATGACTTTTGCATAAAACTCATCCCAGAAATCCCCTGAATACCCCCAGAGTCTATTTGTTCTGTCTTCCCGGTCTTGTTTATCCGACAACTCCTTAAATTCTTGCGGATACCATTGCTTCAAATAAGCATCGCGGATCGACAAATCCGCCATATCAATCCGCAGATGAATTCCCTTGGCCGCCCAGAAGCGTGCCACATCGAAAACGCGCGCGCGCGCTTCGGGTTTAGCGAGATCCAGTTGGATGGTGTCGATCCAGGGCGTCTGAATCGGATCGCGAGCGTGGGCCATGATGATCCGGCTGGATGGATCCCCTGGTGTCTTGTAGAAAACGCAGTATTGAAGACCTTCTCCCAGGCCCAGGTTCTTCTTCGCGAATTCTTGATGCAGGAGATCCACCATTGCACCGCCCAGTTTTTCGCGCAGAGTCTGGACGTTGTAGAAGTCCTTGTCATCGAGGGTCGAGAGAGTACTTACCGGAATGATCCCCGGAAGATCGATATGGACAGCCGCCTTCCAATTTTCACCCTGCAGGAGCCATGGATCGTCCAAGCCTGTCTGGTTGGCGCTGTAATCCATGTAAAGCCCCTTCCCGCTGGCTTTCAAGATATCTCTTACCGCATCGAAGTCAGCCATCTTGCCCCAATCAGAATTCACGCCCTTTGGGTTTGAATAGGCGTAGGGCGAGCCGATAAGGTCCTTGTGACCGTCTGTCGCCGGCTGATAGACGAACCAGCGTCGAGATCGTGTACGGGGATTTTCGTTTAAAGCAAAAAAATCCGTTCCTTTCAGATCCCGCCGATTATTTTTCGCCAGATCGTTGACCAAACGTCCCGTGGGAAGAAGACAGTACAGGTACACGTCAGAAAAGGGCTGGCGAAGGATTTTGGGAAGCTGCCCGAAGAGGTAAGCCGCTGTTCCGGGGACCACCTTCCCACTTTTCGTTCGATAGGCGCCGTAGGCCATGGCATGAATTTGAAGAATTCTTCCGCCTTCATGGACCGTCGCCTGTTGTGCCCCCGAACGATCATCGACATAAATTCTTTGTTCAAATTGCGTGGATCGCGTGGCCTGATCGAGAGATCGGCCATTAGGCCAGAGCATCTCATCTCGCGGACTAATCCGTGTCGTCGAACGGTACGTTCCGTGTTCAGACAGGATCTGTTCGCCGGCAACACGATAACGACCCTGGCCAAGATAAGTCCAGTCCATCTCAGACCATTGCGATGGGCGCGATCGGCGACCCATCAGAAGGTCTGCCCGCATGTCCCAGCTGGTGAGCTCCTTCATATTCACTTCCGCCTCAACTCTGACGGGTTCTCCGGAGAAAAGTTGTGAAGGACTGGCATTTAACTCCAGAACCGTTCCGGCGCCATTTTCCACGGCCTCTGCGATGCGCTTTTTGGCCGATCCGCTGTCCATGCCCGAACGACTCATCTCCGGTTCACCACTGACCGCCAGACGACCTAGTTCGTTTTCTATCTGACGGAGAAACGCCATCAGGACCTGCTGCTGATGAACGCGCTTCGGAACATCTCCTTCTCTCATGCTCTGATCAAGGGCAATGAGTTGTCGATGCAACCCCGGAAAATGGCCCTGCATGCCGGTGAAAACATCGTCGATGTGGGCTCCTAGATCACTCGCGCCACCATCCCGATTGGCGTGAAAAGCCAGAGCCCAAATGCCCAGCGTCCCCAAAGCCTTCAGATGATCGAAGTCCTTAACAATTTGATGAAGCCCGGCCCCCCCATGAAAGAGCTCCTTATTGTGTTGATATTTCCAGA